>JAAUYI010102881.1_pt1 | contig 36944 bp, 30 predicted proteins | sample 7278041 | NCBI WGS metagenome assembly JAAUYI01 (sample SAMN14350216, study PRJNA611818) | marine sediment metagenome | isolation source: surface marine sediment (0.6m) | place: French Polynesia: Moorea | collected 2018-08
AGAGCAGATGTCCGATAAAAGGCTACCCACTAACCAGATAGCCAATAAGGGTGAAAAGTTAGATGGTAATGCCTGAATCTCAGCGTCTTCAGACCTGAGAGTGGCTCAATAAAACATGGTCAAGCTGTTGAGAGTTGCCCTGGAAGATAAAGCTATAACGCTCATTTTCAGGAATGGTGTTAGTTAGGTTGGTGAGAACAGCAGCGCCACCAGGAGCAGTGTCTTGCCCTCCATTGGTGCTAACTGTGGTTCCTGACACAATCTTCAGGGGAGAAACAAACTCAAACTCGTTGAAGTCGCCGAGAACAACAATATTTGTATTGGCATCATTAGCAAGAACGCCATCGACAAAGTTGTTAACGGCTTGAGCCTGCTGTCTACGCTCATCCAGAGAACCATTAACTGTGGGTTCTTCCTGACGAGCGGCAAAGTCTTGCTCAACTCCCAAAATTGGCGCGCTACCACCTTTGGAGGAAAAGTGGTTGTTGACAACGGTTACTTCCTCACCGTTGAACTCGAAGGTTGCAGCTAGGGGCAAACGAGCATCGTTGAATGCCTCACCTGAAGTTTGGCTGCCAATGGCTTGCACTGAACCATCAACTAAGTTAACCCGGTTGGGGTTATAGAGGAAGGCAGTGCGAATATTTCCACCGGGTTGACCTCCACTAACATTGTCACCAATAAAGGTGTTGTCAATGAATTCATAAGTAGGACCACCTGCTTGGGCGATCGCATCTACTAATTCTTGCAGGGTTTGGTCAGCAGCAATGGTACCATCATTGGCAGAACCACTGTTGTCCTGAATCTCCTGCAAGCCAATGACATCAGGAGCATTCAGGTTGTTAACGATTTGTTGAGCAATGGTATCAAAACGACCATCTGCCACATCGGTATCGCCATCACCATCATTTGCATCTAGGTTGAGGACATTGTAGCTGACAACGGTTAGTTGGTCAGTAGTACTACCCAGGGTGGTGGATTCCGGTTGTAAATTCCCAGACTGGATATTTCCTGTGAAGTCTTCGGTGGGTAAAATCTCAAAGTTACCGAAGCTGTAGCTGACAACCCCCGTCACGTCCCCTAATAAGTCACCCGTATTCACATTAGGGAAAGCAAAGTCAAAGATACCAGAATCTTCATCGATTTGTATCTTTTCCGGGTTGAAGTCATCTGGGCTAATATTTAGGGTACCGCGATCGCTAATACCTGTAGCATTGGTACCATTATCCACCACGGCGAAGATTTCACCAAATCGGTTAGTTCCAGAAACCGCCACCAGGTTCTTGGCGGTGACACGCATCCCTTCTAGGGACTCGAAGAAATCAATCCCATCGTTAACGGGGTCAAACTCGCCAAATGCATCATCATCAATGTTCTTAGATGGTGGAATGCGATCGCCATTACCAATAATTGTGGCAGCAGGCAGAGTATTTCCACTGGAGAGGGTAGTAATGTTAAGACTACCGCTAATTTGAGTGGTGGAAAGATTGCGGGTACTGCCACCACCAGGAGTAAACTCGGAAACAGTTCCTTCAACTTGCAGCTCGTCTCCCACAACGACGCTTGGTGCTGAACTGGTGAAGACAAAAATTGCATCAGAGGTAGCATTATTACCATCACCGTTGGGGTCTTGTAAGTAAAAACCATTAGAGTCAACCGCAGTCACAATCCCCGTTGTAATCACTCCCTGACCAACCAAAGCTGAAGTTTGACCTGCCCCTTGGATATCATAGATGGGAGTTAAAGTTACAGTTACAGTCTGGTTTTCTGTGCCAGGAGTTGGTGCTTTGGCGACAAAGCTATCAGTATTACGGGCACCACCTCCACCATTAGGAATCCGCTGGATAGAATCATTAGCACTGCCGTTAGTACCACTACCTTCATTTACTTGGGGTTGACCTGAATTAAGTAGAGGTAACAATCCAGAGTCATCACCATCATTGGTATCGTAGACAACTGCATCTATTAAGTTAGTAGTTGTAATTGCTGTGCCACTGGGGAAATCACTAGGGTTGCCTGTATAGAGGGCAACTGCATCAGCTCCATTTTGTAGAGTGCTGTTGTTGAAAACTAACCCCACATTGGCCACGCCAGAGTTACCCAAAACAAAGTAGCCCTCAGCATTGGTACTGAATCCATCTAAATCGAAAGCAGCATAGGAAGTATCTCCATTACCGTTGTAGAGGACAAAGATGCGCTAAATTCAGCCCATCTGCGTGGGCTTTGTTTAGGTGTAGTAGCCCCACTCTTCCAAAGTGAGAGCGACTAAGCACAGCCTTATACAGAATTGGTATTAAGAGGCTCGCAGCATCAGCCGACTCAAATAACCTCAAATTAATCATTCCTCAGTCCTTGAAAAGACAAAATTGCCCCTCACTCGATGACTTGAATCCTCCACAGGCTATGTATTAGAAGATGTATTTACTTACAGAATAAAAAACATTGTTCATAAAGCAATATTTCCCTTCATTCATAGTTTCCCAGTGATGAGTAAAGGAAGGGTTAAAAAGTTGTGCGGTAGAGATGGTAATTATTGATGAAGCTGGCGGACTGTTCTTTCTTGCGCTGTTCATTGCGTGTAATTTCCTGTGCCAGCAAATCTAAGGCTTCTTGGGTATTGGTTTGACGGTTCTCGAATCGTTCTTGAATGTTTTTAGCACGTTCTACCATTGCTACCAGGAAAGAATCATTGGGATTTTCTTCGGCGGTTTTTTCGATACTTTTAATCAGGTTAATGACTTTGGTGGTGTCTCCCCCCAGTTTAGCTGTGATCACTTGGATAGTTTGAGCATTAATTTCAATCTGGTTTCGGCTTCTTGACGTGGTACAAATGTCCAGCCGAGTTCTTGGGCATAGGTGAGAATGCGGTTTTGAAAGGTTTTGTCTTCCCCTGGTCTAGGCATAAAAAGTATAATTTATTTCTGGGTAGTGCGGTAAGCTTGGTGAGGATCATTGAGGTTGCCAGGATTTGTATATTCAAGCAAACCTTGATCAATTAAAGGTTTTAGATATTGGTCTAATAAATATTTTCGATTTCGTTGCAATAAAGATTCTAATTCACTAGATGAATGAGGTTTTATTTCACACAATTTAATAATTAAATTTCTAATTTCCTCTGGTTCGCTTCGTTTACCTATTTTCGCTAATCTATTATCGATGGTAGGAAATAATTCAAGAGTAAGCTGTTCGGGTTTAAGTGTACTACTGTCTAAATTAGGGTTTGGCAACTGTCCAGATAAGCTTTCACCTTCCACTGTACTACTGTCTAGATTAGGGTTTGGCAACTGTCCAGATAAGCTTTCACCTTCCACTGTACTACTGTCTAGATTAGGGTTTGGTAACTGTCCAGATAGAGCATTAGTAGTGTTACTGTCCAGATTAGATATATCTGCCTCAGAATCTTCTTTTAGTTGAAACTCAGGGTTAAGGGTGTAGCAAGTAGCTGATCCTTTACCTTGTTGTTCCAGTAATCCGTTATCTCGTAAACGTCTTAGGTGTTGACTGGCAGTGAGAGTATCAACATCATTGGCGACACGATAAATTAAATTATTAATCATTCCCACTTGTCTTAAAACAACAAGTGCTTTGGCTTCATCATTACTTAATCCATAGTTTTTAAATTGTGTTAGCCATTTCATATTCTCCCCGTCAAGGAGATGATGAGTAAAAAGAGTAAGGTGAAAATAATCTCTTTCTCGATTGGAAACAAACAAAGGTAAGGTCAAGTTGGCTTCCAGCGTTTTCTCCAACATAACTCTCCCTCCAGATCCTTTTGTTTCTGCAAGGTTTACTTCATGAAGAACTGCGGCAATTTTTTCGTTACGAGTTTTTGACCCTGGTTGGTCAAATTCATCTGTGGGTTTGAGAGAATAACCGGGATTACGAATTTCCAAGCGGTCAGAAAAGCGGATAATCTGTACAGGACTCCGCTCCCGGTAGTTACGGTGCATTACAGCGTTAACAATTGCTTCTCGGATAACTTTACGCGGAATCACAGGTGTTTCTCTGCGGTGAATCTCGTTTTCCGCAAGACCAAATGCTTTGGGCAAATCATTAAGAACAAGGGTAATTATCTTGGGAATTGCTAATAGTAGGGGTTCACGGATTTCGGTACTTTGATAACGCTTATCTGGATCTGAAACCCATTCCTTACCTTCCACAAGAATGTAATCTATACGGTGCATGGGAAAATAACGCCGTAAGGCGATCGCATTTCCGAATAAGATTAATCCGGCGAAGGTTAGGCAGTATTCTCCTTTTTGGGTAGGATGTCTGGCGATCACATTTAGGGAAAAAAGTAGCTTCTGATCATCGTAATTGAGTTCGCTGGCGTTGGGGTTTACCGCTTGTCTTTCTCTACGGTAAGCTGCGATCGCTTCTGGATCTAAATCATCAAGGGTCGCATCTGGAATAGGCGTAGTATCGTAGGTTTGGGCATTACGTTCTTTATAAAATAGTTCAATATCTCTTTCAGTGCATTTTTGATCGGTTGAAGCAATGCGTCTAAATGCACCTTTTGGGAGTCCTCTGCTGGTAATATAAACGGGTCTTTCTGAGGGTTCCACTTCGGGGATAAAAGCAACAATTATTGTTTTTCCGTCTTTGGTAGCATTTTCGATTTGAGGACGAATAGTTATGTTAAAAACTTCTCTGCATTGAGTGGCTAAGTCTCGTTGTATTTTGTCGGGATCTGCTATTCCTTCAATTTCATAATGGTTGGTATCACTTTCTTCTGATGATTTGATTCCCAGTAGAAGATAACCCCCTCCTAGACCGGGTTCATTAGAAAATGCGCTAATAGTTTCCCAGCAACTTTTACCAACCTCAGAAGCTTTTTTGGCTTCGATTTCCGTGCTTTCGTCTTGGTTGGTGAGGATTTCCCAGAGTTCATCAAAGGTTAGCATTTTATTCATCTCCTCTTTCCAGGGACTTATCCCGGATTTCTCACAAGACTTTAGAAAACAGGGGTCAAAAACTGCCAAAATGTTTATTGCATAAGAATCATAGCAGTTTGAAGTATGACCCCAGATAATAATCATTCTATACCGGAACAGTTTGTATTTGGACAAGAAAAGTCATGTCCAGTTGTGGTGAATTTCCAGGGTAAGCCTGTAACATCTGATGCAGGATTAACATTAATTGGGGAACTAGATAGAAAAAGAAAAATAACATCACGATTTGCAGCATGTTTCAAAGATTACCGAAACTCAAATAAAGTTGTATATCCAGTTCATAACTTAGTCGCACAAAGAATATATGGCTTAATCATGGGTTATGAGGATATAAATGATCATGAAACTCTACGTCACGACCCAATATTTGCACTTGCAGTGGGAAACGTTATTAACTCAGAACAAGAATTAAAGACTTTGGCTGGAAAAAGCACATTAAATCGTCTTGAACATTGTCCAGAAGACGTAGATTCAAGAGAAAACAGTCGGTATCACCGTATCGAATATGATGCTCTTGCTATAGAAACACTTTTAGTCGAGCTATTTTTAGAATCTTATCAAAAGCCACCACGACAGATAATTATAGATTTAGATGTTACGGATAATTTAGTGCATGGTTTGCAAGAAGAAACATTCTTTAATCCTTATTATAAGGGATATTGTTATGCTCCTCTTTATATTTTCTGTGGTAAACATTTACTCGCCGCCAAACTTCGTGCATCTAACTTAGATCCTGCTGCATGGGGGCTAGAAGAATTGCAACGAGTCATAAAAATAATACGCGCTCGATGGAAAAAGGTGAAAATTATTATCCGTGGAGATAGTGCTTATTCGAGAGAAGAGATTATGGCATGGTGTGAATCTGAAATTGGAATTTATTATGTGTTTGGACTTCCTGAAAATAATCGCCTAACCCAACTATCTCAACCAATTAAGTATCGCGCATCCCAAGAATATTCAAGAAAATTTCAACCTTTATTCGAGTTTTTTGAAAGCTTATTTCCTGGAGAGACGAATTTAAAAAAAGATGTAGCAGCCTTTGTTGATAACTCAGTTTGGTATTGCTCCCTTGATTATCAAACATTAGATAGTTGGAGTCGTAGTCGTCGTGTTGTTGTCAAAGTAGATTATAACAATGAGGAAGTTAAGACTCGATTTGTTGTGACTTCACTCCCTGTGAAGAGAATTCCTCCAGGACAACTATATACTCAAAAATATTGTCCACGAGGCAACATGGAAAATTACCTCAAAGAACAAAAATTAGATTTACAAAGTGATAGAACAAGTACACATACATTTGCAGGAAATCAATTGCGTCTATGGTTTGCAGCTATTGCCTATGTTTTAAGGATTGGTGATTGCAGGCTATTGTTCTCGTAAATAAATTTAATCACACAATACCGAACCTAGAAAATATAATAAGTGTAATTTCGCGCCGCAGTTCATGCGTTTCTACGCCTCTGTGTTGTGATAAATGTGGGTTAGTTTGACTGTTGTCAAACAGTCTTGCTTTCTGACCCTGGTAGCTGCCCACCTTGAAGCTGCTATCTCTTGTAGATAGGACATAAGGTGCGCCCCCAGTAATAGAGGTGCGGGTTTACCGCAGTGGTGGCTACTGAATCACCTCCGAGCAAGGAGGAACCCACCTTAATTTTTTTATTTTTTGGCAAATCGAAGTGGGAGCTATTTCCCTGGGGGTTCTGCCAAAATCCCGAAATTCTTATCTATCAATTGTTTTAGCTTTTAGTGTGTCCATCAATTTAGTGATTTTAGTGTTGGTTGACAGGTATTTTTGGTAGGTTTGCCAAAAATGCTTCTAGAACTCTTGATAGATAAGGGATTGGAGGCGCGGGGTTTCAACGCCGCTTCCAGGTTGAGGCGGGTTGAAAGCAACCAGTTGTACCGTGTTTGTTTATGACATGATGGTTTCAACGCCGCTTCCAGGTTGAGGCGGGTTGAAAGTCATCTTTCTAGCCATGTCTTCTTGGCTTAGATTGTTTCAACACCACTTCCAGGTTGGGGCGGGTTGAAAGTTTAGTCTTACAGAGTTTGAAAGGTTTGTGAGGAGTTCAAAATTTAGGTGGGTTGAAAGGATAGAGCAACAGATTCTTGATTAAAAATGACTGGATATTTTTTTAGACACAATAGAAAAGTTTTGCCATATTTAATAGTATGGCAATGGCATTATTGATGTCTGACAAATAATTTGTCAACAGGGACAGTAATTTGGCAAAGCGGACACTAATGTGTCACCACGGACAAATAATTTGGCAATCGACATTAAACGAGCGTGGAGGGATTCGAACCCCCGACCTACAGAACCGGAATCTGTTGCTCTATCCACTGAGCCACACGCCCTCAATTGTATGTAGTATAGCACCCTTATGATTAAATTTGCAGTGGGGCAAGAAATTAGAGGTAATTAGCTGGATTGACGGGGGTACCGTTTTTGCGGACTTCAAAGTGGAGGTGGGGGCCCGTAGATAAACCAGTGGAACCCACAGCAGCGATCGCTTGTCCTCGTTTTACGGTTTGTCCTTCCCTGACGTACAAATCACTACTATGTCCGTAGAGGGTACTAATACCGTTACCGTGGTTGATAATCACGGTTTTGCCATAACCGCCATACCAACCAGAAAAAATCACCGTTCCCGTATCGGCAGCTCTAATTTTACTACCATAACTGGCGGCAAAATCCAACCCACCATGGAAGCGACGATAACCAAGTACGGGATGTATACGCCAACCAAAGGGACTACTGAGCCGTCCATTGCTAGGATAGGCGAAAATACCCGTACCGCGCACGAAAATATTTTTACGACTATTGGCTTTGGCTGCGGCTTCCCTGGCTTGAGCCTCTGCAATCTTTCTTTGAATTAATGTGGCAATTTCCTGGGATTCTCTCTCTAACTGCTTTTGAGCCGCATCCAAGGCTGTGCGATCGCTATTTAGGCGTTGGATTAAATTTTCTTGTAAACTAGCTTGGGTTTGATAATCAGCTTTTTGTGCCAGTAATTGCTGCCGAATCAGGAAAATTTCATTCTTTGTACCTTCTACCTGGGTTTTTTGCTGTTCAATTTGTTGAGCTTGTTCTGTCAGTTTGACCAAATTTTTTTGGTCTGCTTGATAAACTAATTTCAACTGCTGGCGACGACTGAGAAAATCATTAAAATTTTGGCTTTGCAGTAAAACCGCCCATCCTTGACGCATGGGAGAACGTTGTAAATATCGCAATCGAGCAATGGCGGCTTGTTGTTGTTCCCGGAATGCAATTTCTGCTGTAGCTAAATCTGCTTGTAAACTTTGTAGTAGATTTATTGCTTGTTGCAGTCGAAATTCACTATCTTTAAGATTGGTATTAGTAACTTTGAGATTATTTTCTAATCCAGTTAACCGTTTTTTAGCCTCTTGTTTTAAATTAGTTAAGCGATCGCGTTCTTGTTTCACATTTTGACGCTGTCGATCTATTTGTTGTTGCTGCTGTTTGAGGCTATCAATGGAATTAGCAACCACGGTAGAGGCTGCATTGACTGACAACAAAGGATGAAATACTAGCAAAAAGCATAAAATACTGCTCAATAGCAGCATCATCCAAGGTAAAAATTTTGGCTTGGAAAACAATGCAGATTTCATGCTCTGTTCATCATCCTTTACCTTGCGTCCTGTTATTCGCCAGATGCTAACATAACTACTCCCATAATGTCAGCATCAAATGACTATCCAAACTGACATCTTGCATACTTCGTATTAATACTGGTTTTTGATGTCATTAATAATTCTAAAGTCTCAATTCTCAATTCTAAATTCGCTCATTCCCCTTGACTTTTGACTTTTGACTTTTGACTTTTGACTTTTGACTGACGCTCAGCGGTTGACGAACCTGAAGGTAAATGCTGAAGCTAAAATTCAGGGTTTTTGTCGCAGAGATGGATAAAATATGAACTAATGCCTAGAAAGGAATTGTCAAATACCCCACTGAAAAAGAGATGCGATCGCTGTAATCGTGGAGAAGTAAGCATTATAAATTGTACCCCACCACAGTGAAAAGAGAAGAACAGATGAGTCCCGGCAAAGGAATTATTCTCACTGCCTTGATTATTCCTGGGTTAATTATAATTGGTACATCCATTTACTTATTTAACCGCGATTATTCTGCTTTAGTAAGGTCAGAAAATAATTTGTCAAGATTAGTACGACAAAATAGAACTAGTAACAGACGTTTAGATTTTGTCTATCACCGTACTCGCGTACAACGTATTAGTGTAATTACAGATCAAGCTTGGGGTTTAATTGGCGCTGTTATTACCGCTATTGGTATCCACGGCTTAGTAACTATGGATAAAGACAGTTGGGAAAGTCGAGAAAGCCGGGGGGGGGAGCGGAGGTAGAACCCTATTCGGATTAGAGGGAAGGAGTGAGGGAGTGAGGGAGTGAAGGAGGGAAGGAGGGAAGGAGTGTAGACACGAAGTGGCTTCCCGAAGGGTAGGAGTAGGGGCGGGGTTTCCCCGCCCGGAGGGAAAGAGGGAAGGAGTGAAGGAGTGAAGGAGGGAAAGAATTAAACCGTCAACTGTCAACCGTCAACCAGTTGTTTTTCCAAGCCTCCAAATCAGTCAAAGAGCGATCGCGGTAACATCCATAACGCTCCCGCTTATTTTTAATTTTCTTACCTAGCTCTGGTATAATGCCAAAATTGGGCGGCATGGGCTGGAAGTGTTTGGGGGAAGCTGAACTAATAAAATCGAATAATGCTCCCATCATGGTTGTATTTGGCTGGCTCAGAGGTGTTTTCCCTAAAGCCAATCTCGCCGCATTGGTTCCAGCTAACCAACCACCCGCAGCCGCAGCAGTATAACCTTCCGTCCCGATTAACTGTCCCGCTGCTAATAAGTTAGGACGCTGTTTAAATTGCAAAGTAGGTAACATCAACTGGGGTGCATTAATAAACGTGTTGCGGTGCATCACTCCCAACCGCACAAACTCCGCCTCTTCTAAACCAGGAATCAGACGAAATATGCGTTTTTGCTCACCCCAACGTAGATTTGTTTGAAAACCTACCATGTTCCAAAGTTTACCCGCCTTATCTTCCTGTCGCAGTTGTACCACAGCATAGGGACGCTCCCCCGTGCGACTATCGGCCAACCCAACAGGTTTCAGGGGACCATAACGCATGGTATCTTCTCCCCTCCTCGCCTGTTCTTCAATGGGCAAACAAGCCTCGAAAAACTTGGCTGACTCCCGCTCAAAGTCTTTCAACTCCACCTGCTCCCCATTACGCAGTTCCTCCCAAAAGTGCAAATACTGCTCCTTATTCATGGGACAATTGAGATAAGCCGCTTCACCCTTGTCATAGCGGGAAGCCATAAAAGCAATATCCCGATTAATGGATTCTCCCACAATAATTGGGCTAGCAGCATCAAAAAAGCTCAGGTATTCCATCCCAGTAAAGCGGTGCAAATCTGATGCTAAGTCGGGACTAGTTAAAGGACCAGTTGCTAATACTACAATTCCTTCCGGAATTTTACTGACTGCATCCCGGCGCAATTCAATCAAAGGATGGTTAGCTAGGGTGTCAGTTAAATCTTGGCTAAATTGTCCCCTATCCACCGCCAAAGCACCACCAGCAGGAACCATATGCTCATCAGCCTTACCAATGACAACCGAACCCAGGCGGCGTAACTCCTCATGTAATAAACCCGCCGCGCGATCGCTCGCCATTGCACCAAAGGAATTGCTACAAACCAATTCTGCCAAATATTCTGTATGGTGTGCCCCACTGAAGCGTAGGGGGCGCATTTCATGTAAAATCACCGGCACCCCAGCCTGGGCAATTTGCCAAGCCGCTTCCGTTCCCGCTAATCCACCTCCAATGACTTGAATTGGTTGTTGTTCCATAATTAAATAGTTGTTAGTTGATGGTTGTTAGTTGTTAGTTGGTGGTTGATAGTTGTTAGTTGTTAGTTGTTAGTTGACAGTCTTTAATTCATCACTCCCTCACTCCTTCACTCCTTCACTCCATCACTCCATCACTCCATCACTCCTTCCCTCCCAAATCTTAACAGTGTCTTTCAACTGATGATAGTATTCCTGGTAGAATACTAGACTCTACACATTTTTCCTCAAAGTCATGGGTAATTCTTTTGGACATCTTTTTCGAGTCACAACTTTTGGTGAGTCCCACGGTGGTGGAGTGGGGGTTGTGATTGACGGTTGTCCTCCAAGGCTGGAGATATCGGCTGAGGAAATTCAAGTGGAACTCGATCGCAGAAGACCAGGACAAAGTAAAATTACCACACCCAGAAAAGAAGCCGATCACTGTGAAATTATTTCCGGGGTATTTGAGGGTAAAACCCTGGGCACACCCATATCCATTGTGGTGAAAAATAAGGATACCCGTCCCCAAGACTATGATGAGATGGCACGGAAATATCGCCCTTCCCATGCTGATGCTACCTATGATGCTAAATATGGTATTCGTAACTGGCAAGGTGGGGGTAGATCTAGTGCTAGGGAGACTATTGGTAGGGTAGCAGCTGGTGCGATCGCTAAAAAAATTCTCCGTCAAGTCGCTAATGTGGAAATCATTGGCTATGTAAAGCGGATCAAGGATTTAGAAGCTAGCATTGAACCCAATACCGTCACCTTGGAACAAGTAGAAAGCAATATTGTTCGCTGTCCTGATGCAGAATCTGCCGCAAGGATGATTGACTTAATCGAACAAATCCGTAACGAAGGTAATTCCATCGGTGGTGTGGTGGAATGTGTGGCGCGGAATGTGCCTAAGGGCTTGGGGATGCCAGTATTCGATAAGTTGGAAGCAGATATTGCTAAGGGTGTGATGTCTCTCCCCGCAAGTAAGGGGTTTGAAATTGGTTCTGGGTTCGCGGGGACTTTATTAAGCGGCTTTGAACACAACGATGAATTTTATACTGATGAAGATGGGGAAATTCGCACCCTAACCAACCGTTCTGGGGGCATTCAAGGGGGTATTTCTAACGGGGAAAATATCATTATCCGTGCAGCATTTAAGCCCACAGCCACCATTAGGAAGGAGCAAAAGACAGTTACTAAGGAAGGTGAAGAAACCATTTTAGCTGGTAAAGGCAGGCACGACCCTTGTGTATTACCCCGTGCCGTACCGATGGTAGAAGCAATGGTAGCTTTGGTATTGTGCGACCATTTATTGCGGTATTACGGACAATGTAAGGTTTGGTAAAGACATGTCAAAAAATAATTATCCTGTAGGGGCACGGCATCAGTAAGATTATTTCATATGCCAAAATGATTGTGGATGCCGTGCCCTTTCCCTTGATTAAATAATTGCCAAAATAAATATTTATGGCTTTAATACACTTGCATCAAAACCTGAATCCCTTAAATCTAGCCAAGCGGGCGTATTTCCAATCTATTCGGCTACGTACTGCATCTGCAGCTTGAATATCTGTTAGACCTTCCGCAAATTGCATCACTGTTATTAATGCTAGTTTCCCTGGTGAAATTGCTGATTGTCCGCACCGTGCTGGAAATAAATCCTGGAAATCTGAGTCTAAATAGAAAATTCCTAATTCTTCGTACATTTTCATGTAAATATTTCCCTTGGGAAATGAAGCACGGGCAATTTTTGCAGTTTCAGACGGTATGTTCCAAGGATCTTTTGGATGCAATGTCATAAACCCACCAGCAAACTATTTGACTCAATTATTGTCTCCTTGTTTGCTTTCACCTTATATAGCGGTAGCCATTTTGATTAGGACATTGAAATGCGTATAAGCAAGTGAAAAATATTAGAGTTTACGTCCTAACTTCCCTGGCTACAGCTATATTATGGGTTTTAGTAGCGACGTGTCTTGCCCTTACAGGGCAAGACACCTGATTCGCCATCGGTATCCTTCAAGAAGTCGGGGATCTGTGACCCTTCGTGTTTTCTCCTACCAAGAGAACAATTTTCCTCAAGATTCATGAAAATGGCGCAGAACCTCAGCCACAGACCAAGCTTGAGCGATCGCACCTCTGGCTGTATGGGGAGGGTCGCCGTCAAAAATCTCGGAAATAGAACCAATACAGGTATCATTCAGGAAATGCTCTAACAATGGTTCCCAATCAAAGGGAACAGGCTCCTGGGGATAAAAACGCCGCCAAGCACGCATAAAAGGGCCCAATAGCCAACACCATACCGTACCTTGATGGTAAGCGCGATCGCGTTGTTTTGCATCGCCTATATATATACCAACATATTCTGGATCTCCAGGGTCTAGACTACGTAACCCATAGGGAGTGAGTAAGGTTGCTCTGGCTCTTGCTAGTACTTGTCGCCCTTGCTGGGGAGGAAAGCCACAGTGACGTAGAGAAAGGGCGATCACAGCATTGGGACGTACCTGAGCATTGCGGGAATCATCTGGTTCAATGGTGTCATAAAAGTAACCAACCTGGGGATTCCAGAATTTTTGTAGGGAGGTTTTTACCTGCTCTGCTTGTTGGGCATAGCGTTGTGATTGTTTGGTTAGACGTGTGGGTTCGCCATAATCCATAGTACTTAAAATTTCTGACCACTGACTAATCCAACATAAAGCTGAATACCAAAGGGCATTGATTTCTACGGGTTTACCACAACGGGGAGTGACGGGTTTACCTTCAATTACCACATCCATCCAAGTCAAGGCTACACCCTTAGCTTCCCACCCCAGTAAACCATCTATGGCATCAACCTGAATATTGTAACGAGTACCAACTATAAAAGCTTTATATATCTGTTGCACCACCGGATACTGTGCCGCTAAAAAATGCCAATCCTCAGTGGCTTCTAAGTACAATCCTAGGGTTTCAATCCACCATAAAGCAGCATCAATACTATTGTATAAAGGTTGGCGATCGCTGTCAGGAAAGACATTGGGAATCAAACCATGACGGCAATAACTACCAAAGGTATGCAAAATCCCCTTGGCTAGTTCAAACCGCTGAGTGACTAGAGTTAAACCAGGTAATGCAATTAACGTGTCCCTACCCCAATCATTAAACCAGTGATAACCGGCTATTACCGTTGGACCAACAATTGAAGCCCTGTGGACAATAAAGCGATCGCTCGCTCGCAGCAATAATTGCCAAATGGCGGATTTTGACATGGGAATTGACAATTTTTCTTCATCCTCTTCCCAGCTCGAACTATTCCCATTCCACCATCCAAAAATCTGTGCCAATCGTTCCTCTTCCCTTTCTATGGCTACTGTCAAAGTATCCATTTTGAGGGGAGGTAGGGAGGATTCCGGAAAACCCGTTCCCGCCTCTAGAATTACTGTATCACCTGATTGGAGATTAATAGTTAAATAGCCAGGACTGTACAGGTCTTCACGATCTTTCAATCCTCGCCGTGTCTCTTCTGGTAAACCGTAATTCCAGTACCACATTCCATCGGCTTGATATTCTCCCCGATTCCAGCGTAAATGCCAAGGGGTGCCAAACCCCTCATTGGTAATTGCTTGTAGATGAAGTTGCCCGTTTACCAACAATTGGGAAAACTGTAGGTGTTTATTTCCCTGCTGCTGATGGTGAAAATTGCGATCGGCAATCAATAGTCGTAACCTTAAAATGGCTGGATCTTTTCCTTCATAACCATACTCAATTAAGATGCGATCGCTGTAAGGCGGCTCCTGTGGAGCATCGCGTAGCGGTTCTGTTCCCGTAGCGGTTCCGAAGGAACTAAGAACATCGCCCTTAGGCGGCTCGGAAGGAGCATCATCCAAACAAGAGTTTTCTTTGCCATAAGGCATCACTAATCGCCGACTTAATTCCCAATTATCTCCACCCCAAACCCATTTCGGCACGGGATTGACATCAAAGCAGCGCAGAAATTTGTAACCTATTGGTTCAACTTGCCCATCAGCCCAAAAATTTGTTCCTAATGCTACTATCTTCCCTGATATTTCTAAACTAGCTTCTAAGTGAGAAAATAACAGCTTGCGTTCTGTTGGTGGGTTTGTTGCTGCAAATAGCCAGCCATGATAAGTGCGCGTGCGAGCATCTGATACAGTACCACTAGCAAAACTACCTAAACCATTGGTAAGCAACCATTCCCTGATATCTAAATTTGCCATGCACTAATCAAAATCGTTATGACTATGATATAGTCGTAACAGTTTGTAATCAAACAATCACGACGTGGTGAAACAGCACTGTATTAATCAAAAGTGCTAGATATAGAAAGCCGCGTAGTGGCTCTCTAAGGAAGACACTAGCATTACTGGGTTTAATCCAGCTAATAAGTATTGTTTTCCCTAGAGGGGTTTGGTAATTGTTTGATAGGTTTCACCGTTGGTAGAAACAGCCAAACCTGTAAGGGCGACTGGTTAAGGGTGGGTTTTACCTGACCCGCAATCCAACGCTACCAGACACATATCAACTCAAGGAGAATTAGAATATGTCGAGTGCAGCAGAAGGATGCATCCGTGTTGGACAGCAGGCTCCCGACTTTACAGCAACTGCTGTGGTAGATCAAGAATTTAAGACACTTAAGCTTTCTGACTATAGTGGTAAATATGTCGTCCTGTTTTTCTATCCCTTAGACTTTACCTTTGTTTGTCCCACGGAAATTACTGCTTTTAGCGATCGCTACGAAGAATTCAAAAAACTTAACACAGAAATTCTAGGTGTTTCCATTGATAGTGAGTTCTCCCACCTAGCATGGATTCAAACCGATCGCAAAGCTGGTGGCGTAGGTGATCTTAACTACCCCCTAGTTTCCGATATCAAAAAAGAGGTAAGTGCTGCTTATAACGTCCTCGACCCCTCTGCGGGCATCGCTTTACGCGGTTTGTTTATCATTGACAAAGATGGTGTAATTCAGCACGCTACCATCAATAATCTTGCTTTTGGTCGTAACGTTGATGAAACTTTGCGGACTTTACAAGCGATTCAGCACGTCCAGTCCCATCCTGACGAGGTTTGCCCTGCTGGTTGGCAGCCAGGGGATAAAACCATGAATCCCGACCCTGTGAAGTCTAAAGTTTACTTCTCTGCTGTTTAACTAGTATATAGTCAACAAATTTGTTCTTACTTAGTTTGTTGGCAATCCAACTGAAAAAACACCACAGATAAGTCTTTGTCTGTGGTGTTTTACTTTTTTGTTTATCATCCAATATAGTTCAGTTAATACTAGCTTGAAAATAGGGAGTTCGGAGTTCGGAGTTCGGAGTGAAGGAGTGAAGGAGTGAAGGAGTGAAGGAGTGAAGGAGTAGGGGCGCATTGCGTGCGCCCTTGAAGAGTTAGTCACAAAGCATTTTCATAGGCAGGTTGTGGATAAAATATTATCCATGAGGGGCTAGCTTGAAAATAGTTAGAAAGCGCGGAGTAGGGGCGCATTGCGTGCGCTCTTGAGGAGTTAGTCACAAAGCATTTTCATAGGCAGGTTGTGGGATTTTCCCGTGAGAGGCTAGCTTGAAAATAGGGAACTCTTAACAGGTAAGAGATATTTTCATAGGCAGGTTGTGGACAAAATATTGTCCATGAGGGACTAGCTTGAAAATAGTTAATCAGCGCGAAGTAGGGGCACATTGCGTGCGCCCCTACTCCGCGGCTCCTACACCTAAGCTGTCAACCGTCAACTAACAACTAACAACTAACAACTACCAACCATTTTCAAGGTAGGCGAAAATGCAAACTGTAATTACACCAGAAAAAATCGAGTTGTCACCTGGCACAGTTGTGAAAATGTTGGGATCTTGGCAAGACTATCAATCACTGAGTCAGCAACTTGGAGAGCGTTGTTCCCCTCGGATAAAATACCGTTCTGGAGAGATTTTGCTCATGGCACCACTACCAGAACATGGAAGAGATGCAAGTTTGCTGGCATTGATTGTTACAACTATACTTGACCACTTAAATCGCACATACGACTCATTTACCCCCATAACCATGAGCTTACCTCTTGTTAGCGGTATTGAGCCTGACTATTGCTTTTACATTGAAAATTGGAGATCCGTAGTCGGTAAAAACCGCATCGATTGGCAAAATGACCCTCCACCGGATTTAGTGATTGAGGTAGATGTTACTAGCTATACTAGTATTAATGACTATCTGCCTTATAAAGTACCAGAGATTTGGTTGTTAAAAGATAAGGAGCTATTAGTTTATAGATTCCAGGGTGAAAATTACGTAATTACAGAAAGTAGTTATTTTTCTAACATCGGGGAAATTGTGCAGCAATGTCTTCAAATATCAAATGAGCAAACCACAAGTGAAGCGATTAGGTGGTTGAGAAGATTTTTACAGGGGTAAATATTTTTGTTTACGAATATCTGAACACGGGAAAGGGCACGGCATCATTAAGATTACTGTCGTAGATAACTATATTGCAGGTGCCGTGCCCCTACAGGTAATTTATTTTTTTGTTGTTTACGAATATCTGAACGCGGGAAAGGGCACGGCATCATTAAGATTACTGTCGTAGATAACTATATTGCAGGTGCCGTGCCCCTACAGGTAATTTATTTTTTTGTGTTGGAAAAACTCCAGTTCTTAATCTAGATTGGGTTTAATATTATGTTTGCTTAATTACTTATATTCTTGCTTGAGTTACCCTCTCTTTAATAAGGAGAGGGTGCCGCAGGCGGGTGAGGTTTCATAAGTATTCATCCGCACATGATATATAAATACCTCTTGACTAGCTCCCAAAACCTGTATAAAAAAGAGTACGTGACATTAAAGTTCACGTACCATATGACTTGTTACAAATTTTCTTACTCAACAGAATCAATTAAACCAGTATTAGCAGGAGGCTAACTGATAACTGTTAAACCTGAGCTAGTTCAGGAGAAGGACGCTTGCTGTTGCGAATGTTATTAATAGCTTCCGCATAATCAGGAGCCTTAAATACCGCAGAACCAGCAACAATCGCATTTGCTCCAGCTTCTAGAACCTGCCAAGTATTATTTGCTTTCAATCCTCCATCCACTTCAATCCAAGGATCTAAACCGCGTTCGTCACACATTTGACGCAGTTTGCGGATTTTGGGTACTACTGTGGGGATAAAACTTTGACCGCCAAAACCAGGGTTGACGCTCATAATCAGAATTAGGTCACATACTTCTAAGACGTAATCAATCAATTCCAAAGGGGTGGAAGGATTGAGTACTACCCCTGCTTGCTTACCTAATTCTCTAATTTGACAAAGGGTGCGATGTAAGTGGGGAGATGCATTATGCTCGCAGTGTACGGAAATAATATCTGCTCCTGCTTTCGCAAAGCCTTCCACATACTTTTCTGGTTCCACAATCATTAAGTGAACATCCAGAGGTTTCTTTGTAACCGGACGAATTGCCTCCACAACCAGAGGACCTATCGTAATATTAGGGACAAATCGACCGTCCATTACATCGACGTGAATCCAATCGGCTCCAGCAGCATCAACCGCACGAATTTCGTCTCCTAAACGGCTAAAATCTGCGGAAAGGATGGAGGGAGCAATTACAGTGGATTTATTGGTTTTGGTCATGGCTAGTGGGTTTTGATGCGTTCTCGTCTGTAAGTATCGTAACAAAATATTGAGCAATATCTTAATTTATTCAATCTAGTTTATTGATTCGTAAACCAATAAGATGAAATGTAAATAACTAATAACTGCTAGCTAATATGTTCAAAAAATTATCTTTACTAATTGTGGGGGTTAGTATTTCTTATTGGAGCTTACCTGCGATCGCTTCACTAACTCACCTCAATCTTAGCGGCATTGATGTCTTGAGGTTACATAAACCTCCTTATAATCTAAAGGGTCGCAAAATTGCCATTGGTCAGGTGGAAATTGGTCGTCCGGGGATGTTTGGATGGGATAAAGCAGTATCTAAGAATCGGTCTATTTCCTTGGCTGGAGTGTTTCGCCGCAATCAACCAGCTAAATCCAACCGGGGTGTGGATAACCATGCTTACAATGTGGCAGGGATTATGGTCAGTAGGCATAAAGGCTTTCCGGGAGTGGCTCCTGGGGCGCGGTTATATTCATCTGCTGTGGGTTCTAGCAAAGTTTCGGCACAGGATCAGGAATGTTTATCTGCCCAACATATAGCTTTACAAAATGGTGGGGATGTGCGTGCCATTAATTTCAGTTTTGGTGAGCCTCTCAACCGAGATCCGCGACCAGATCCCTTATTAGATGGTAATGCTTTATTAACTAAATGTATTGATTGGTCTGCCCGGGTACATAATGTTTTGTATGCGATCGCTGGTAATCAGGGTAAGGGTGGCATTCCCATTCCCACTGATAACTACAATGCGGTGAACGTTGCTTTTTCTTCCATTCGGGGAGGTATGTTTCAAAAAGTTGACGTATCTAACCTGGCGATGATGAATGAAGGTTTTGGCAGGAGATTAGTTGGTAAGGAATTTAATCTAGGGGGACGAGGAGCAATTGGCATAGTGGCTCCTGGTAGTAATATTCCCGTACTCAAAGCCAATAGTAAGAGAGGAAAAGTCACAGGAACCAGTTTTGCGACTCCTCAAGTTACAGGAACTGTGGCATTATTACAAGAATTTAGCGATCGGCAATTAAGAAAAAAACAGCCCGGTTGGACTATTGCGGCTCGTCGTCATCAAGTGATGAAAGCAGTATTACTCAATTCCGCCGAAAAAATCAAAGATAATGGCGATGGTTTAAGGCTAGGAATGACTCGCACCATGATTGACAAACAAAGTCAAGGTTGGCTGGATTCCCAGGCTTACCAAAATCCGAAAATTCCCCTCAGTGACCAAATGGGAACTGGTCATTTAAATTCATTTCGAGCCTATAAACAGTTTAGTGCAGGGCAATGGCGCCCATCCCAAAAAGTTCCTGTAATGGGTTGGGATTATCACCGAGTCAATGTTGGCAATGCTGTGGAATACACCTTAGGCAAGCCTTTACAAAAAAATAGTTTTGTTTCTATTACTTTGGTTTGGAATCGGTTAGTGGAATTGAGGGATAGGAATAAGAATGGTCAATACGATGCAGGAGAAATTTTTCGCAATCGTGGCTTAAATAACCTTGACCTTTACCTAATTAAAGCTGATGCCAAAAATAATAAAAATGGTATTGTTTGTTCCTCTATCAGCTTTGTTGATAGCGTAGAACACATTTTTTGTCCCGTTCCCACCACTGGTAAATATAAGATCCGGGTTCATTTTCAGCAACAGATTAATGAACCAACTCAATCCTATGCTTTGGCCTGGTGGGGGATGGAGGGAAGGAGTGAAGGAGGGAGGGAGTGAGGGAGTGAGGGACTGTGGGGACTGTGGGGACTGTGGGGACTGTGGGGACTGTGGGGACTGTGGGGACTGTGGGGACTGTGGGGACTGTGGGAGAATATTAATCCAAAATCCAAAATCCAAAATCCAAAATCCAAAATCCAAAATCGAAGGGCTTGTTGCCAAAAGTGTAACCGCCTGCTGGAAAGGCTATGGAGATGTCATAGTCAGTATACAGACTGTGACAATTCAGGTTGCAACATGAAGCGTAAATTAAGTAATCCCAGAGAAATTTTCCTGCAAAGGCGTTATGGTGTAAAGTTGGGGAGGCGATATGTGCTAGCTGCTGCTGGGGTTGTTCTGATGAGTGTATTGGGATGTTCTCCGGTCAATGGTAATAGCAAGAATAGTACCAAAAATCTTGAGCGATCGCGTTCAACTACCTCTGAATACCCCATAGCAAAAAAAAACTCAATCCAGATAACAAAGTAATTGCTGCAAACACAAAGTTTGGATTGAAACTGTTTTCCGCTGTTGGCAAAAATGATCTCAATCAAAACGTTTTTATTTCTCCTTCTAGTATAGCGATCGCTTTAGCCATGACCTACAACGGTGCTAGGGGTACTACAAAACAAGCAATGGCTAGAGCATTGGAGTTAGAAGGGTTAGCACTACCAAACATCAATGATTCTAATCGGGCATTAAAGCAACTTCTAGAAAATCCCGATCCAGGAGTTAAGTTAACTATTGCCAATTCCCTATGGGCAAATAAGAATATCAGCATTAATCCAGATTTTCTGCAAACCAATCAAAATTTTTACCAAGCACAGGTAACTAATTTAGACTTTACTAACCCTGAAGCAGTAAATAAAATCAATAACTGGGTCAGTAATAATACAGGTGGGAAAATCAAGCAAATAGTTAACCAAGTACCACCAAATCAGATTTTATTTTTGATTAATGCCATCTATTTCAAAGGTCAGTGGACAAGAAAGTTTGACCCCAAACAAACTACTCCATATCCGTTTAAATTGTTATCTGGTCAACCAAAAAAAGTGCCGATGATGTCCCAAAGTGGTGACTATCAGTACTTGGAAACGGAAAATTTTCAAGCTGTGAATATACCCTATGGAAAAGATGGCAAAATTGGCTTCTATGTTTTCTTACCTAAACAAAATTCTAATTTGCAGGCTCTTTATCAAAACCTGAATGGGGAAAACTGGGAAGCATGGATGTCTCAGTTTCGTACCAGAGAAGGTTCTATTCGCTTACCCCGGTTTAAAATTGATTATGAAGTACAACTACAGCAGGCATTAACAGCCTTGGGTATGGGAGAGGCGTTTAGCAACACAGCAGATTTCTCCGGCATTGGGCAAAACCTGGCTATTAGTGAGGTTAAACATAAAACCTTTGTAGAAGTCAATGAAGAGGGTACGGAAGCAGCAGCAGCTACCTCTGTGGGGATAGTAGCAACATCGGTAAGACAAAAGCCTGAGCCATTTCAAATGATTGTCGATCGCCCTTTCTTCTGTGCAATTAGCGATCGCCAAACAGGAACTATCTTATTTATGGGTTCTATTATAGAACCATAACCAGCCAATTTTGGATTTTAGATTTTAGATTTTGACAAACAGATAATCCGTTGTTGATTTTGGATTGATATTTCCTCAATTATCCCATCACCTCATCATCCCATCAACTCATATCTTGCACCTCCACCCTAGAAGGGTGAACGGCAGTTTGCTTATGCCGGGGCTCGCGCAGCGTATCCGCAGGATTCACGCTTTCGGTAGTTGTTCATGGGGGAAACCCCCAAGACCACACTACCTCACCACCGCAACTGCCTCGGCTATACAAACAAAGCCTTGCGAGCGTAGCGCGGTAACCACGCAGGCTAAAAAACCTGATATTTCGTGCTATTGATAAAAATATATGTTTATTAATAGCATTAAAAATCAGTATTAATACGAGGCGTGCAAGATGTGTGTCAACCATCAACTACCAACTAACAACTACCAACTAACAACTACCAACTAACAACTAACAACTATCAACCATCACCCCTCTGAACTTCAAGTAGCCTCAGAAACATTAACCGAATTCCGTGGTTTAGTCGTAGATGAATCTTGTTGATCGCCAAGTGCAGTTGTTTTATCTTCAGAATTAATCTCATCATGGTCATTATTGGCGTGAGGGAGGCGTATAGCAATCAAAGCAGTTTTAATCACAACAGCAGTAGGGACAGCCACAACTACACCCAAAAGACCGCCGATTCTAGCTCCTGTCAACACAGAAATTAATACCCAAACTGGATTCAAACCAGTGAAACTACCGAGAATTCTGGGTGCAATTAAATTTTCTAAAATTTGTTGAACAATTACCGCCGCCATTAGTACCCGCATACCCATCCAGAAATCTTGCAGAGCAACTAGGGATGTGGTTAGGGCAATACCTACAGAACCACCAAATGGGACCAGTGCCATCACCCCAATGGTTAAACCAAACAGGAGTCCGAATGGCACCTTCAACCATAAAAATAGGGAAATCAGGGCAGATGCCATACAAACAGCTAAAATTAGCTGGCTGATAAAGAAATTCTGAAAACTGAGGCGGACTGTTTCTGAAAAAGGTTCACGGAATTTCCTGGGTAGCCACTGTATTAAACTTTGCCACAACTCATCTCCATGTTGCAGGAGATAGAAAGTTAGCACCATAGTCAGGAGAAAATCTAGGAGGCTGGTAAACGTGACTACAGCTAAATTTAGCACCTGTCCAGCGATCGCTTGTAATTGGTTTTTGACGCGATCGTTGATTTGTCCGAGTAGGACATCCAGATTGATTGGTATACCAAAAATTTCCCCCTTTTCATTCAACATCATTAGTTGCGATCGCCCAGAGTCAATTAGCTCTGGTAAACGTGCCACCAATTGTTGAGCCTGAGTCAAAGCCAGGGGGAACAGGGTCACCCCTAAAGCGAGTAAAACTGATAATGCGAGTAAAAATACGAGAATAGCAACCTGTTCGCGCTTAGCACCTTGACGTTCCATCAAGCTGACAGGGTAGTTGAGTAAAAATGCTAACACCGATGCTCCGACTAAAATAACAATTAGGGAGTGAAAGTAATCAAAAATTACTGAAACCGCCCAGCCATTGAGTACTAATAACGGAGCAAACAATGCTATCGCGCCGATTTTTGCTATTGGAGTGAGGGTTTGCCACCACTCAAGGAGCTTGCCTGTCTGCATTTTTATCCTAATAGGGGATAGAAATAAATTAGATTCTGCCTATAGCTTATTATCTCTAACAAAATTAAAGTCTTCATTCTCCTAGTTTAGGATGAACAGTCCCATTCAACATATGAAAAATATCTACCCAATGCACCACTATCCCAATTCGACCCCAGAACCTACCCCTAAAGCCCATCTACTCATATGTTTAATTCCTATTATTGGTTTCTTCCCTTCTTTGTGGACTCTATACCGCCGTCAAGGCAGTCGGGAACAATTGAGTGCTAGTCGCCTGTCTATTACTTTGGCACTGACCTGGCTTTTGGGGAACCTGCTGTTATCAACTGGGGCGACAACTACTTCGGAATTATTTACCCTGCGTTTATTACTCCTCAACAGCTTTCTCACTTCTGGTTATTTTATCGTCAGTATTTGGTTAATGATTTGCACAGTCAAGGGTAAATCAAAACGCTTACCCGGATTTAGCGATCTTGCAGAAGTATTTGGAAATAAGTACTTGTCTTAATATGTAATTCCAGCTATAAATTACAGTATTTATACTTAAATCTTTGCCAAAATCCAGATTATCTAGTCAAAAACCTAGTCAAATCTGGTTTAATGTTGCCATACTTTTGATCGCGTAGCCTCTCCAAGGAGAATTGAGTATTTTTGAATAACTGACATACAAATAAAACAAAATACTACTGCCAGTGTTTTCATGGACACAAAAGTAGAGCTATTAGCACTGTTAAATAAAAACTAGTGATGATGACTTGATTTATCCGCTGTTTGGTAAAGGATCGATCTAAATTTATGAGTAAGTGTGAGGAAGTCAGTGACTACTAATAGAGCCTCGGCAAAAAAATCCGATACAGTAAAAGTGTCTCTCCCTACAAATCAACATCGTCAAACATCCCAGCCAGGCCGCTGGATATGGTTTTGGATGGGTATGACTGGTATTGCCCTAGTATCAGCTACTGCAGGAGCATTATTGGCAGTCTCTTTAACCAGTAAACCATTAATGCAGGCAAATCTCAGTGCCGATGAAGCCGCAGTATTTGACAAAAATCGTATTTCTGGTGAAGGACTGCGTTTTTCGGAATTAACCCGTCCCGTTAACGTTTTAGTGATGGGGATGAGCGTTCTACCCCCCGATATAAATCAATCTGAGGAAGAAACCAAAAAGTTGGGATATTTACCCCAGCTTAATTCCTTTGATGGGCTTGCGGATGTCATGCTTTTAATTAGATTTGACCCGCAAAAGAAAAAATTAGTCATGCTTTCTATTCCTAGGGATACCCGCGTTTCCATTGAAGGACATGGCATAAAAAAAATTAATGCTGCCAACCGTGAAGGGGGTCCGGCTTTAACAGCTAAAACTGTGAGTGAGTTTTTGGGTGGAGTAGGAATCGATCGCTACGTCCGTATTAATGTTTTAGGAGTTGGCAAACTGATCGATGCTTTGGGAGGGGTAACGGTTAATGTACCCAAGGATATGAAGTATCAGGATGATTCCCAACATTTGTACATTAATTTAAAGGCTGGTAAACAACATCTCAATGGCGACCAGGCATTACAATTATTACGTTTTCGCCGAGATAATCTGGGAGATATTGGTCGGATTCAACGCCAGCAAATGGTAATGCGGGCATTGATGGAGCAAAGCCTGAATCCTGGAACTTTAACCCAACTACCCCAAATTCTCAATGTAGTTAAGGAAAATATTGATACCAATTTGACTTTAGAGGAGTTATTCGCATTAGTGGGATTTGGGGCGCGCACCAATCGCTCAAATATGCAAATGTTAATGGTTCCCGGTCGTTTTAGTAATCCCAAGGAATATAAGGCTAGTTACTGGTTACCTAAGCGGAGAAAGATTCCGGCACTGATGAGTCAGTATTTTGACTTAGAATCTGAAGAATTGGCACAAATGGCAGATCCGGGAGCATTACGAGTTGCCATCCAAGATTATACAGGTAGTGATGAGGTAAGCTTGCGACCCTTGATCAGAATGCTCCGCAGAGCTGGTTATGGTAATGTTTACATTGCCAGAAGTGTGGGACTACCCTTAAAGACAACTCGCATTGTTGCCCAGCAGGGAGATGGTAATAGCGCGGAATCCGTGCGTACTGTTTTGGGATTAGGAGAAGTTAGGGTCGAAAGTACTGGTAATCTCAATTCTGACATTAGCGTACAAGTGGGTCGCGATTACTTAGAACAAAGAGAAATGTTAAACAATCCAGTTCAATTTCAAGGTCGTTACTAGCTCCCATAAGGGGGAAGTAATAAGTAATAAGTAATAAAGAATTAAATCCCTTCGCTATGAATGGAAGAAACACCAGATATCCAATTCCTTTCCCCCTTACCCTTTCCCCTTTAACCTTTTCCCCGCGTTTCTTCAGAGCGGCCAACGGGCGGCGCACCACCCCCTATGAATGGAAGAAACACCAGATATCCCATCACCCCATCACCCCATCATCGCAGGAATCATGGGACTTCAAGTCGTGTGAGGTTCAATGGAGTTTAGTTTACCTATGGAGCGCGATCGCTCCCAAATCCAATCTTGTAAAATTGGATTAACCACTTCCGGAACTTCATCTTGAGGACAATGCCCAACCCCATCCAAGGGAATAAATTTTTGTACCTGGGGAAAATTAGCTAATTCTCTACCCAGATGAATCGGTTCCCAAGGATCGGCACATCCCCACAAAATAATGGCTGGGCACTTCAACACAGGTAACAAATCTTCTGCTAAGGGCCCACTAGAATAAGCTGTAAAGGCAAGAAACACATCTGCTGCCCCAGAATCCCTTGTAGGGGTGGTAAGCATGGTTACAAGCTCATCTGTCACCGCTTCACGATTCACATAAGCCTGTAGTAAAATTTTTCGTACCGTTTGGGGATTGGCAATTCTCCGAAAAAAGAACTCACCAATAGGTTTAATTGCCAGAATTTTTTGTAGTAATGGCGTTCCAATGCGACGAGGGAAAGATAGATTTGCTCGTTTGCGATCATGTAATAGTCGTAGGGAGCAGTTAATTAATGCCACACCCAAAGCAATATCAGCATTGTTAACTGCCGCTTGCATTGCTGCAATACAACCGATAGAATTCCCAACTAAAAAAACAGGTTCCTTAATTACTTCGCGGCAGAAATCAGCAATCTGTTGTCCCCAAGTTTCAAAGGTATAATTTATATCACCAGGTTTGGGTTTATCAGAACCGCCAAAACCAAGTAAGTCAATGGCATAAACCCGGCAGTTCTGAGCCAGGGGAGGAATGTTTTTTCGCCAGTGTCCCCAAGAAGCACCAAAACCATGAACCATAAGTACCACCGGTCCAGTTACTCCTTGGGTTTGATAACAAATACGAAAGTTTCGCCAAGTCCAGGTTTTTGTGGAGTTTAGTAAAGTACTGGAAGTCATAATAAATTCAAAACTATTGATTAATAAAAACTGTGCCCGATCGAATTAAAAATTCTCCAGTAGGGAGTTAAAACCACAGACACACAAACAATTCTTACATCAGACACAACAGTAAATCAGTGACCTTCATCAAGGTCAGTTAAGGTTCGAGGCATCTAATTGAGTAGGTTTGATATACCAATATTTACGATTCTTTCAATCTATCCTAGGACTTAATTAAGGAGTTTCCATAAGAAGATCCAATCGTGATCAAATTATTTTCCATTCTATATTCAGTAGTTTCCCAATTTACGAGGGCGAAATAGCTTTATAAAATTATGGAATATACAGCCATTTTCATCTGAGTGAGGTACATCTTCTTCTGCATAGGTGCCTCCAGCTCTCCCTGCCTGATTCAATTGTAAGTCCCTAATTGCGTAGTACTATATATCAGTAATTTACTAAGAATTGAGTTGCAATCGGGAATTGACCGTTAATTTAAATATATTTTGATACTTACTTAGTTCCTTTGAGCCAAATAACATGAATATTTTAGATACAATCGATACATCTATAGGGAGCTACGCACCAGATTTTGAACTGCCAGGAATCGATAGACGAGTACACCACCTGAGTCGGTATCTGAATAAATATCAGGCAATTGCTGTAATTTTTATGGGCAATAAATGTCCTTATGTGAAAGGTTATTTAGATAGATTGAAACATCTGCAAACAGAATTTGCTGCATTGGGCTTTACTTTGATAGGAGTGAATGGCAGCAATGTTTTGGGTAGACCCATGGAGAGCTTTGAGAATATGAGAATCTTTGCCTTCAAACATAGATTAAACTTTCCCTACTTGTGGGACTCAACCCAAGATGTAACCTGTAGTTTTGGTGCCAAAACAACGCCCATAGCTTTCCTTGTAGATCAGAATGGGGTTGTCCGCTACAAAGGCTTGATTGATGATAGCCCTAAAGACTGCAAATCTGTGAGAATTAATTATCTGAGAAATGCAGTTGTTTCTTTATTGGCAGGAAAAGAAATAGTCAGCAAAGAAACTAAACCTATGGGTACTCCTTTAATCTGGCGCGACTAGAGACAGATAGTCACCCTCGCTGTTATCTTAAATTGGAGGCAATTACAAATTTCTGATCGAGCTGAACTTCATGGGAACACATTACCGACGGGTTTTACTGAAATTAAGCGGTGAAGCCTTAATGGGAAATATGGGTTATGGAATTGATCCGGAAGTGGTCAAAGAAATAGCCGAGGAAGTAGCAGAAGTAGTAGCTACCGGCGTACAAATAGCTATTGTCGTTGGTGGCGGCAATATTTTTCGTGGTGTGAAAGCAGCTTCAGCGGGAATGGATCGAGCAACCGCTGATTATATTGGGATGATTGCCACGGTAATGAATGCCATGACGCTACAAGAATCACTCGAAAGAGTAGGGATTCAAACTAGAGTGCAAACTGCGATCGCTATGCAGGAAATTGCAGAACCTTATATCCGCCGCCGTGCCATTCGCCACCTGGAAAAAAACCGGGTGGTAATTTTTGGTGCGGGTTCGGGAAACCCCTTCTTCACCACTGATACTACGGCTGCGCTACGGGCAGCTGAAATTGATGCTGAAGTCATTTTTAAAGCGACCAAAGTAGACGGAATCTATGATGCCGATCCCCATGTACATCCTGAAGCAAAACGTTACCAAAGTCTGACCTATGCCCATGTTTTGGCGAAGGATTTGCGAGTAATGGATAGTACTGCGATCGCTCTATGTAAAGAAAATAATATTCCCATTCTTGTATTTGACCTAACTGCCCGTGGTAATATTCATCGTGCAGTTATGGGAGAAGCTATCGGCACCCTTGTTGGAGGTTCCTGTGAAATTATCTGAAGCTGAAAGTACGATGCAAAAGACCATTGAAGCGACTAAAAGGTCTTTTAACACAATTCGTACAGGTCGCGCTAACACCAGTCTCTTAGACAAGGTAATGGTAGACTACTATGGCGCACCAACCCCTTTAAAATCCCTGGCAAATATTAGTACTCCCGATGCCACCACAATCATGATTCAGCCTTATGATAAAGGCAGTATGGGCTTGATTGAAAAGGCAATTTCTATGTCAGATGTGGGTTTAACCCCTAGTAATGACGGTTCTGTGATTCGGTTAAATATTCCACCCCTGACTAGCGATCGCCGCAAGGAATTGGTAAAATTAGCTGCCAAGTATGCAGAAGAAGGAAAGGTTGCAATTCGCAACATTCGTCGCGATGCTTTGGAATCTATTCGCAAACAAGAAAAAAGTTCGGAAATATCTGAGGACGAATCCAGAGACCAACAAGATGAACTACAAAAATTGACCAATAAGTACACTAACAAAATAGAGGAATTACTGGCAGAGAAAGAAAAAGACATTACCACTGTCTAAATCTGTTCCCATAAGTCAATATTCCAGGTAGAATTTGTATACTTTGAATTTTTTCAAAACTATCAAAGTCTGACCACTTGACATCCTCCACCTCCCTTACGCAACTTCGCTATGCTCAGTTACTTTGAGGGAGGGGATTCCTAACTCTCGCGAATTAGGTTTTCTGCTTCGACCCGTGCCAACTAGAATATGGTGAGCGATACTTCCCGTCGCTTCCAGTCTACAAACATTTTCAACTACGCCCATCACGAAGTAATAATTCGTTATAAGGAACCTCCGGTATGCGTAAAACAAGCGCGTCTTTAGACCTGGGATACAAGCGACACGAGTGACTTTAGTCACTGTATCAATTTAACTTCATCTTGTTAACTTTCGTACTGACGATAGATAGAAATGTTGTATAGTGGTAAGAGTGTCAACTGAGGCAATCTTGGCGATTACCTACCGTTTTAGCGGGTGGAGCTTCTGGGCGGCTACAAACGACAGACCGCACTCCGTCAGAGTTCGCGCCGTTCTATTCATCGCATCGAACTTATCCAGGAAGTTTAGGGTCAAGTGCTCCCAGTCCCCGGAAGCAACGATCTCTTCTTTGTCACGAAAATAATCAAGGATGTCTGAGGGATGCTCCCGCGTCTGCTCGATTTCCGGGTCCCCGCCCTCGTGCTTGGCTGAGATGTTAGGCACTTGGTTGGCGAGTTTTATCAGCTCGTCCCGACGATTGTACGGCTGTCGGACGATGCTTTTCCAGGTTTCGGTGATGTGATGTTCAAACCGGACAACCTCTTCAAGACCCAAAACTCTCCGGAATTGAGCCGCAATCTGCATCGTCTCGTTGTTAACTGAGTTGCTCCAGTTGAAACCGATCAGAGGAGAACTGCCATCATCCCTTGAAAATAGCTTGGCAGTAAGCAAGGTCCACAAAGCTGCATAGGGGTTGTCGTTTCCCATAAACACGGAGATTTTAAACTCGATGTCTACGCCGAGGCGGTGGAGGAGATAACCAAGCAGCACCGTTCCGGGGTTAAGATTCAGCACCTGCCGAATTCCGTAGTTGGTGTAGTAGTACAAGTACTCGTCAAGCCATTGTAAAGCGTGCTCGTTGGGCTGACCGATGCCACCAAAGTAGCCGGTAATAGTCTCTGGTCCCCCTAAGTGTACGTTCGAGCCATCAGTTCCCTTGGTGTCAAGGGTCTCGACGAAACTCGCACCTATGATTTGCATAGCTGCAGCAACGGCAGGCAAGTCGCCATCGACCTCCTGTTCCTTCATTTTCCGCACCCGGATAAAGCGTCCCGGCATCAGGGAACCCTGTTCGATAGCACGCTTAGCGGCGGCAATCACCCAGGGGAAATACTGACAGGCACTAATCTCCAGGGTAACAGCCAAATCATCGGCAAATATTAAACTATCAGCCATCTCCCCCAGCAATTTGCGTCGGTACTCAGCAATGCTGATGAACGCGCCCTGGTGCGCCTGCTCCTGAAGCCACTGCAAGTCGGCTAGATATTTAGGCTGACTGTTTTCCACCCGTCGCAGCAGTGCCGACAGTTCCATAGCTTGTTTAGCCTTGGCATTTATCTCTTCGGGAGTCCCGTATTTGGAGACAACATCGAGGAAATCGTTGACCACACCCATGTCCGGATTTGTCAGGATGGCGTTGATGGCATCCAGCCTAGGGGGCGGTATTCTCATTCTTTCTCGGATGTCCTCAGTCATGGCGATTTTCCTCCTCGATAAGCCCTATTTGGCTTTGAGAATGCTCAAAATTCTCATAAACACCTGTATTTATTTAACGTGAGTTCGACGAGTTTTAAACCATGAAACTCATGCCTGTAGGTAATTTGGAAAATTACCTGCTCATAAAATTCCAATATTTATTGAGAATCAAATCAATTAGGTGTTAATTCGGTTAATTGTTGACTTTATTCTCAACTATTCGGTAAGTAACTCGTCACCTGAATTGCACAAATCCTTTTCACATCAGGATTTTAGCCTCTAAATTTCGTCGAACTCATGTTTATTTACTATTTTATCTCAAAAAACTAGTATTTTGTCTTGATCAAAAATCAATAATATGGTAAAGAAATGCCAGAAAATTACAATTGCTATAAGTAGTTCACAGGCGCAAATAACCTGTTTTGGGAATCAGTTGAGCGTTCTTGAGTATTTCCCCAACTTCTCGAATCACGTTCTCCGGAAGTCGGATGCCGGTATGTAGCATGGGTGGTAGCACCCGTTCGGCTTGCAAACCATATGCCATAAAATGATCCATGGCTTTATTGGCATTTGTAAACGGATTTCCCTGTGGCAAGTTACTTACGAGCTTAAATACTAAATCTACAACCTGAGTCAGTTGGTCTGATAAATTTTTAGCTGACTTGTTTTTTCCGTTTTGCAACAGAGCGACGATCGCTTTGAGCTGAGGTGAGAAGCAATTAGCAGTACTGAGGAGTAAGCCGTGATAAGGACCACCTGATGACCGTAACCATTCCGCGTAGTGTCCCTCCGCACCCCGCACGAGGAAAACACCGCTTTGGTTCTTGTCTTCAAGGGCAACGCGATCGCTGCCACTGCTGTCTTTGAATAGGATAAAATTTGGGTAGTACTGGGCTAATCGGGCAATTAGTGCTGGGGACATCTCGTTTGCCGTTACCTGAGGTAGCTGGTAAATTGCCGTCGGCAGACCTAGTGCCAAAACAGTTTCCATACCTGCCTGTATCTGCTCCTGAGTCAAGTCAGCACCACGGGGAGGACAGACGGTGAAACCGCACACCCTGCTTTGTTTTAGGGCTTTTGTGGGGTCTTCTACTCCCGCCTTCTGTTGTAACATGGTCAGGGTTTGTGAGATCCCTTCGCACATGGAAGAAACGTCGGTCTTCAGGACTCCAATTAGGAGAAGGGCATTAAACTTACCGGCGAGTTCGATGGCAAAATCGAGCAGGGTCTTGATTTCATTATCGCTCATCTCCCATCCATCTCCGGTAGATCCAGGCACGAGAAATGCGCGAACGTGGGGAAGCATGGAAGCCCAGTGTGCTGCTATCCGCTCTTTATCCAATGCACCGTCCCATGTGTAATGGGTTAGGGGTGGACACCACAGTCTCGGCATTTCCTCACCAACTAATTCCCTCAAAAGATGCTGTCGCTGTTGTGATATTTTTGGGTGCTGCCACATGTAGGAACCTCCATGTTGAAGAACAAGTATTTCTTGCAAAATGACAATGGGATGATGGGATGATGAGGTGATGTGTTTTGGCTCATATTCCCTCCTTCACTCCATCACTCCTTCCCTCCTCACACTCCCCACACTCTCCCTACTCCCACCACTTCGTCACTGTACAGGCTCGGCGTTTGGCTAGTTCCACCGCTACCTCTCGTGGTTGTATTCCCGTCTTAGTAGCTGTTTCCAAAACTAAGGTGGTATTTTGGCGAATTTTCTTTTCAATAGCTTGGAAAGCATTTTTCTGATTGCCACCAGCATATTCTACTGCCCCGCAAATTACGCCCCCGGCATTGGCGATAAAATCAGGAATCACGAGAATATGACGTTCATGGCATATTCTTTCTGCTTCTGCGGTAAAAGGAATATTTGCACCTTGTAGAACCAGTTTAGTTTGCAGTCGCTCTACATTGTCACCATGAATCACATCTGGTCTAGCTGCTGGTATCCAAATATCGCAGGGAATGTCAATTACCCCATCCCGATCTAGTTTTTTACCTTGAGTGTAATCAATTACACTTTTACCAACACTTTTGAGTTGGATCAGGTGCTCAATATCAATACCTTGGGGATTGAAAATGGTTCCCTGGGAATCTGCTGCGGCAACTAGTACAGCACCTTTAGCTGCTAAAAAACGAGCGGCGTGTTGTCCCACAGAACCAAAACCTTGAATTGCGATCCGCGCTCCTTCCAGGTTGACATCACAATAATTACTAGCAACTTCAGCGCAAATACTGAGTCCAAAACCAGTGGCACCAATTTCATCTAGAGGAATGCCCCCAATTTCCCGTGGTAATCCTATAGCCCGACCAATTTCTGACTTTATCCAACCCATGCACCGTTCATCCGTGCCCATATCGGGACCGGGTGTATATTCAATGATGTCTTTAATGGCACGGGCAAAGGCACGTATTAATATTTCCTTTTGAGCCACAGGCATTTTGGGTTCAGCTAAGATGGCAGCTTTACCACCACCGTGGGGTAAGTCTGCTGCTGCATTTTTTAGGGTCATGGCACGGGCTAGTCGGAAGACTTCTTCTGTGGTCACATCAGGTGCCATGCGGACTCCACCAATAGATGCTCCACAGGCGACGTTATCCACAACTAGAATGGCTTTTAAACCCGTTCCAGGGTCGTAGATATGGATAATTTTGGCTGGTCCTAGATCATCGGCGAACTGGAAGATATTTTCTTGCTCCGGTGCTTTTTTAGCATTGTCTGTGGTTAACTGTGCCGAGATATTGGGTTCTTGGATATCTTGCTGGGAAGTAATTATTGTTCCTACGGATTGAATATCTTCAGAGTTTTGGTGCAACATGATTGATTTTCCTCTACCCCAATTAATTCCAGTGTTTTATTGGATTATATGTACTTGCTTCCTTGTCCAAAATTAAGCTAATTTCGGGATTTAACGAAATTATGATTTTGATATTTTTTTCATTCATTTACTTTTTGACTTACCTATTGAATACACAGTTAATCATTTCTATTTCCTGTTATCTTGTTGTTCTAATATTTTCAAATACACTTGTTCATTGTAAGGAGTTTTAATCCCCTTTTCTCTTCCTAGATTGATAATAAATCCATTCAAAAATTCAATCTCTGTATTCCTTCCAGATATTAAATCCTGGTACATTGAAGAGTAGTGATTTTTGACTTTACTGGTAAGCTGATATATCTCTTTTTGCAGAGAAGCTAAACTGGGCAGATGATAGTCATCTTTTAGGACTGCCCAACTTTCTTGAATGATTCCGTCAACAATATCTTTAATTTCACTGTCAACAAGTAAATCTCCAATTGTTTTTTTCTCTATTGCTGATAGTGCATTTGATGCTGCATTAAATATCAGTTTCCGCGCTCTCATCTGAGAAATATTAGGTGTGGTATGGCACTTTATGCCAGCTGATATTAGTAACTCACAGATTTTTTGACCCGTTAAGTTATCCTCTACCTGTAAACCTAGATTACTCTTTGTTACTATGATTTGGTTTCCCGTAAGGTTGTACCCATTAAATACACTAACGGCAACAAATCCGGGATGGTTTTGAAATTCACCATAAAAATCATTGTCAACAATTCCATTCTGGATAAAAGCAATAATTTGCGGATTAAAGTGATATTTCCCTATCTCTTCTAAGGCACTTTTTACGTCGTATAACTTAGTTGTTATGAAGATGGCATTATAGTCATCTGGATGAAGCTGATAGCACCTAGGAGGTAGTTGATAAACTTCTCCATTAATGAAAATTTGCTCTTGTAGACTCTTAAGCTTCCTTCTACCGTACAGTACGACATTATGACCAGCAGCATATAGCTTAGTCCCTAAGAATGTACCAATAGAACCTGCTCCAAATACTAATATCTTAAGCATAAACCCTCCTTGAATGTCATTTTTTGATTTGAGGGCACTATGGATTATTTGTGTGCAAAATATTTCTATCTATAATCCATCCTTCATCCTTTCAACTTCTTGGCAAACAAAGAACTCAATCTTGACAAACCGGGCGAGACATCATCTGGCGAAATCCGCACGTCAAGAATACTAAAAGTGTCACAGTCTCGCGCTAGTTGTAATGCTTTTTGCAGTTGTTTACCGGTTTCTACCACTAAGCCCCGACCGCCTAAAACTTCTGCTAATCTGGCGTAGTTGAGAGTGGGAATATTCACGAACGGGGCTTGCTGATGAGCCATCGCCCGCAGCGAGGTGAATGCGCCGTTGTTGACAACAATGACAATGGGCTTCAGTCCCAAGCGTTGTGCTGTTAGCAGTTCCATCCCTGTCATTTGGAATGCACCATCTCCAACTAAAGCGATCGCTCGTCGGAAGGGATCGGCTAGTTGAGCCCCAATTACACCGGGAATGCCAAATCCCATGCTGGCATAGAAGGCTGGACATAAAAAGGATGTACCGTCCCGTGTCTGGATGTCATCGGCTGCAAACAACACATCCCCCACATCCGTAACTAACAGGGTGTTGTTGTCAATGAAATGATTTAGTTCGTACAATAGCCCACCCATAGAAATCTTGCCTGGGGATGGAGCAACACGGGGTTTCATGGTGGCAATTGCCGATGGTTCCCAATGGGGTAGATGGGGATGGTTACACAGAGCCTTAATGAAATCCTCAAACCTGACATTCGGGTACTCGTGATGCTTAATCGCAAGGCGTTCGGAAGTGGCGTAGATAGTATGACCTGGTTCCAAGTGGGCGGTAAACATACCCATGTTAATGTCAGTCATAAATACACCCAACATCAACAGACAATCCGATTCTTCCACCATATTCTGTACGTAAGGATCTCCCGCCTCACCGTTGTAAATGCCGATGTATTGGGGATGGCCTTCTGGAAATACCGATTTACCCAACATGGTGGAACAAACTGGCACTCCTAATTTTTCTGCCAGGGCAATTACCTGCTGTTGTAAGCCAAAGCGGTGAACTTCCGTGCAAGCGAGGATAACGGGAGATTTCGCCCCATTCAACATCTCTAATGTTTCTGCCAGGGCTTCTGCTAGGGTATCTGGATCGGTATGCTTAACTGGGGGCGGATGGTGTGTTACTTCTTCTATTTCTGCATACACCATATCCCTAGGAATCTCTAGATATACAGGTCGCTTAAAGGTGAGGGCATAATCAAGGGCGCGATGGATTTTGGCATCGGCTGTTTTGGGGTCATTTAATGTAGTTGCATACCCCGTTATTTCTTCGTAAACTCGATACTGGGTATCAAAGGTTTTAACTTTATGGTGCAGTAATTGATGTAGTTGTCTTTCCTTAACTCCCGGCGCCCCACTTAAAATTACTAAAGGTGATTTTTCGGCATAGGCTCCAGCCACTGCATTCACCATGTTCAATCCACCCACGCCATAGGTGACGACGGCTAAACCCAAACCACGAATGCGGGAATATGCGTCAGCCGCAAAGCCAACACAAGGTTCGTGAGTCATGACAATGGGTTCAATTTTACTAGCTGTCAGGGCATCGTAAAGAGTTAAAGCAAAATCACCAGGAATACCAAAGGCGTGTCGTACTCCCTGTTGATATAAAAGTTCAAATATATGTGGTGCTAGTTGGGGCATATTCTCCTACCTCCCCAAATTTTCTCTGAAAATCTAGTAGCAATTTCAGCTGCTACTCTAGTACAGAGTCAAGATGTGGAATATTAAGATATAGGGCTAAAAGTCACGGGTTTGTTGCCTGCCAACCAAGGGCGATGCTCCCAAGAGGAGCCACCCAAGCGGCGATGCTCCTTTAAGAGCCGCCTGACGGCGATCGCTTCTTTTTTCCCAAACCTAATTTGACTTTTAACTAAAGGTTTCTAATTCTATGTTGACTAATTTAACTGAAAATGTGTTTATTTTGAGACAAAAAATAATTTTTTGCGTCAATAATAACAAGTGCAACATTTAACCTGTGCAAACCTACTCAGAAGCAGGTAAGACCTGTATAGCATCGTTAATATCGATGGTTGTTGCCGACAAAGCTCGAATCATGATGTTCCGAGCGCC
>JAAUYI010096734.1_pt1 | contig 36517 bp, 35 predicted proteins | sample 7278041 | NCBI WGS metagenome assembly JAAUYI01 (sample SAMN14350216, study PRJNA611818) | marine sediment metagenome | isolation source: surface marine sediment (0.6m) | place: French Polynesia: Moorea | collected 2018-08
GTCCCGAAATACTCCAAAGCTGTCATTTACTCGATCGCATCCACCGTCCCCCAGTACTTCCGTAAAGCGATCGCATTCCAACTTATCCCTTAAAAGCTGCCATTGACTGATAAAGTAAAAGCTTAGTACTCAAATACTAAGCAAATGGAAAATAAATCATCAATACAAAACTACCATAGGAACTACTTAACTCAGTCTGAGGTTGACGTTTTAATCAATAGTGTGGTGGTGTCGGGCGGTGCTTACTCATTTCGCGATCGCGTTTTACTGCTGGTATTATTTCGGCACGGGCTAAGACGCTCTGAGGCGAGCAATTTACAGTGGGCAGATATCAACTTCAAAGAATCGAGCTTATTTGTACATCGACTCAAGAACGGCAACGACGGAACACACCCAATCAAGGGAGATGAGTTGAGATTGCTACGGAGACTCAAACGGGAGACTGACCCCTATACTTGGGTTTTTCTATCTCGTAATAGCTTACCCTTATCACCGCGATCGATAAGTCGGATTGTGAGTAATGCTGGTGTGTTGGCTGGTTTTGATTTCCGAGTTCATGCTCATATGTTGAGGCACGGGTGCGGTTATTACTTGGCTAACAAGGGCATCCCTTTAAGAATTATCCAAGATTACTTAGGGCATAAGCGCATTGACAACACCGTCCGTTACACCCAACTAGCACCCAACAAATTCAAAGGATTGTGGGATTAATTCGGTCAGTAGCGGAATAGTTCGGTCAGGAGCGGAAAGGTGAACCCGCTTGACATACGGGAAGATGGGGGGGCATTCCCACCCCTTCCCGATACACGCTATCATCCCCCCCTCCCTCTCTCCCTCCCTCTCTCTATCCGTCTAATTTCGGTGGGCTGCATCCATGCAATCGGTTAGCTGCATACATACAAAACTCGCCAATGCACCCATGCAGTCGGGACAAAACGGGACTAAATGAAACTTGCTGGGATGGAAATACCCTCTTCTTCTCAATACTACAAAAAACTACTTAAATAAACCTTGACTTTGTGGGTTACAATCTCTGATTGTAACTAGCAACTTGAAAGAATGCTCTTTCAGCAAAAGACTCAAACTCTCCCAACCCTCGATCAATACTCAAAATATGAACTAGCTACTAAAGATAGCGATCGCGTTAAAAGCAAGAAAAGTAAAACGAAGCAAAGGAAAAATAAAGCTAGAAATATTAAATCAGTAAAACGTTTATTCAGCCCAGGAGTAGGTAAACCATGGTCAGGAAATTCAATCGTATTCAGAGTTGAATTCTGTTGGGAAAATAAATTACAAGAGCAATCAAATCATTCCTTGCATTGGATTGAGGTTAGAAAATTTAACCCTAAAGAAAGAAAAAAATATATTAAATGTTTCAATCGATTCAAGATGAGTTTACAATCTAAAGAAAGTCTAGAATTGCGTATTCTCAGGTGCTATTTAGATTGCTACTGGCAAGATCAAAAAGAAATTATCAAAGCCAATACAGCTTTTATTTATAAGGCTCGCAGAGTTCGCGATGAAAATATTCATTATCCTTGTGACCATATAGTTTGGGATAAAAAGACCTTTGTAGATGAACCAGTTAGCCATGAACTTTTAGCAATTTTTTACAATTCAATTTGGCATCAAATAGATAATTAAATTCAAAAAAAGTTATTTAATATTTCTAATCAATATATAATTAAAAAAATACTTTTTTGAATCAATGAAAGTTAAAGAAAAAATCAAAAAATTATCTGTCAAAGAAAGAGAAGTACTGGATCAGATTGCAGTTGACAATAATATTAATCATCCTTTAAATATTTGCCAAAAACTAGAAAGATTAGAATTGATTTATCAAGCAGGAATGGCTGAAATTGGTAAAGATAGTTTTGGTACAATCATTGTTCCAGTTTGGGTTATGCCAATGGCTATCCACATAGATTGGTGTAAACTTTGCAGTGAAGAGTGTCAACGAAAGCAAAGTTGCTGTTGAAAAATATTAGGAATATGATGGAATTGGAATGTTTATGAAATAGCCATCATTATTATTCAAACTGTTGATTAGCCATATCAAGAGTCATCAAAGCTAACTTAGTTAGTTATTGGGATAATAGGGAATTCAATGTCGTAAATTTAGTTGTTTTGAGCTAGTAAGATATAGCGTCGAGGTTGGATAAGTGCCAATCTTTTTTTTTCTGTGCCATCTTAGAGCAGAAGTACAGAACCTATATTCAAGTTCACATATGCAATATACTGAAGCTATTGCAGAAATTCAAAAGTCAGAATTAACTAATAAAGAAGATATAGTTGATTCTCTGAATGAGAATTTTAAAACTCTGCAAGGATACAAGGACACTAATAATAAGCTGAATGCTCAGTTAGGAGCGTTACTTGAAGCAGCACAAGCGGAAGGTGATGAAGTTTCGGATAAGCTTAAATCTGCTGTTGAGAAGTATCAAGGATACGCCAAACAGCTCGAAGATAAAGATAAGAAAATTACAGAATTAGAAACTGAAAGCAGCAAACTAAACAGACAATTACAGCTAGAAAAAGTAACTGCTGCTAGTGGGGTTAATGGTGCTGTTTTATCAAAATTAATTTCAGAGCAAGACACTTTAGAAGTTAAAGAAGACAAGGCTTTAGTTAATGGGAAAGATATTAAAGAATGGGCTAAAGAATCTCATGTAGCCTTTATGCCAGCATTATTCCAAGAATCAGAAACTACTCCTTTAAGTACTGGTGGAGCGAACACTAACCCACCTGACCAAAAAAGTAGAATTGATACTTTTCATAAAGCAACTAACTGGGGGTAAAAATGAACACAAGAGCGAAAAACGTAAGATCGACTATAAGAGTTTCTGCCCCAGTTTGGGTAGGTGACGAGGTTATTGGCTTAAACCTGATGCCTAATGGTTCTTTGTTGACTGATGTAACAGGGATTACTCCTCAAGCCGATGGGAGACTTTATTTGCCATCGGGAACCTTGCTAGGTCGTAGTTATGCAGAAAGAACTGCTGGGGACGGGTTTGGGATTGCTGATGTTGCCAGTGACGATGAGATGTGGTTACTTTTATACGACATATACGATGTCAATGACAATAACGAAGTTCAGTTCTATCGTCACAATCGTTTAGTTTATGAGAATTTTCTACCAAACTTACCTGATGGAACACTTTTAGATGGTTCTCCTGTACAAGCTACTATTCGTAGTTTGTATGAATGCTGGTACGGTGCAAATTAATTGAATTTTTATAGGTAAATATTATGGTTGATTTAATGACGCTGGTTCGCAATATGCGCGAAGATGGGGATTTTGAAACAATGACCCGTAACCCCATGAACCAGTTTGGGGAGATGGATCAAAATAGGTTTTATCTGGGTGCTGCTATCTTGCCAGAAATGATGAAACCCACTAATAAATATCGGGAAGAAGATATAGTATTTAGACCTCTAATCGCTGACGATAGTACTCGCTATGGCACTCCTCAATTAAAAGGACGTGACGAGCTAATTTACATGGATGTGGAATTTAGCAATATAGATGCGAAGCGAGCCATTACTTCTCAGCAATTGGACACAATTAATAATCTGCTGCAAATGGAAAATGTTGATGCAGCAGCAAATATGATTCTTTCTATGATTCGTATGCATGGTGAGAGAGCTTTAAGGGATAAGAAAGAGCTTAAACGCTGGCAAACAATCATTAATGGCAAGGGTAAATATATGACCAGTGGGAACATCGAAACGGATCAAGCGGATTATAGCCCACCAGCCACCCATAGATTCCCAGCAGGAGTTGATATTACTGATGATGCGATCGACCCCATGGAAGAGGTCATCGTAAAAGCTAGAAAAATCCTTCGTGCTTCGGGATATGAATTGCAAGATATTATCTGCCGTGATTCAGTGGCTCTTGATATGGAAGGCAACGAGCAGGTTAAGGAAAGGGACTCTAATCTCAGGGTTACTACTTCTTTGGATCTAGCCTACAATCGTTTGCTGGATACTGAAGGTACAGTTAATCGTGTGCTGGGTCGATCTGGTTATACTACTATTACTACCTACGATCTGGATTATTGGGATCAGACTGGGCAAAAGTTTTTTATCCCTGATGATGTAATGATTTTTATCGGGCGTACTCCTAGAGTTTTTCCCATTACTAATCCTAATAGTGGTCGGTTACTGACTTTTAATTCCTTGGGTTACTACGGTATCGGTACTTGTCAGAACCAGACTAGCCCTGGCGATGTAATCAAAGTGAATCTTTACGATCAGGGTAAACCTGATTATTTAGAAACTATTGCTGATTCTACAGGACTACCTGTAATACAAGAGATCGAAGCAATTGTTGTGGTATCTAATTTGTACAATGTTTAGTGCTGATACACTGGTTAAAATAGTAAGATTTCTAGGGTTTTCTCTGGGGGATAAAGATGTTATTCAGCAGGCTTTGACTAATATTGAAATTAATGCCCCAGAATTTATTCCTGCAATCGAATTTCTAACAAGTGAGTTGGAACAACTGGAAGCAACTATTGCTGAAGAAATGAGTTCGGCTAATTCTGCTTTGATACGTGCTGACGTTTTGGAATGGGAAGCTGGAGCAAGATCGGAAGGAATGTTGAATCGTCGCTCGGAGTTAAGGCATAGAATTTATAATCTATTAGATTTGAATTCTTATGGATTGCTTTTACCTGGTTCTTCGGAAGTAGTTTCTGGTTCTGGTACTTTTGATTTTGAGGTTAATAATGGCTGGTGATAATGAGATATCTTTACTAAGGGAGATTAGAGACGCACTAGCAGGGGGGAATTCTGTTGATAGTCCTACCGCCACCAACCAAGAACAGACTAATGTTTTGCTTAGTGGCTTGACTAACTCAATCAATACTATTGATAGTGTCGATTTAGAGTCAATTCAGATTTATCTAAATACTGCTGCCAAAGAAGTAAAACAGGATACAGCGATCGCATTGCTGACTCAAATATCTGAACAATCAGCAACCAGAAGTGGTTCGGTGCAACCCTCCCAAACTGCGATCGCCACATCAGAAGTTCAAGAAATCTTACCCCTATCTGGAACTAGGAAGCGAGTCACTATAAGGAACCATTCAACTACTGACTTTATCCTGATCGAGCTAAATGGTGATGCCAGCATAACTCAAGGTCAAATTGTGGGGGCTGGGGGAACTTGGGAAAGCCCAGGTATTGAGGAAGCGCGATCGCAGATTACAGTGGTTTCTGGTACTAGTAATGATGTCAATATTTCCTACCAATATGTATCGACTTCAATCTTTATTTTAGGTGAAGAAATAATTTTAGATCAACAAGGAAATTTAATTGATTTTAGATATCCTTTAATCATAGTAGGAAGCTCACCAGTATCTAGTATTGAAGTATCCTTATTTGAAGCAGGAGTAACTGACCCTATACAAGTACTAACCTTTACTGATAACTTAAACCCAGGCAATCTAATAAATGCTGATTTCTTGAGGATTAATGGATTTGACGGTACTGTTGCCAAGGAATTTTATGTTGTTACTAAAGAGATTTAATCGTGTGTCCTCTAACAATTGATATAGCAAATTTTGAGAATCAAGCAATTACTACTCCCAAAAAGATAGTAGATATTGTTCCCATTCTAACTTGGAGAATAGCAAGCTCAGGATCTTCGGTAGATAGGTTTGATAGAAATGAATTGGGTTTTTTGTCCGTTTATAATCAGACTAGGCAAGTTTGGGTAGATCGTTGGGGGGATGATGTCAACTTATTCAGAACTATCTATAGTTTTAATGATATCTTTATTTTATATGGCACTTCCACATCAGCTATATCTGAATTAAATTGGGTAGCCAATAAGGATGTTTTAGACTTTAATGATGTTGCTATTTTGCCAGAGCTACACACATTAAGATTGTCTCAGAGAGCAGACCCTCTATTAAATCCAGATCGCATCCCTATAATTGCACCTAACCTCAAAAGTGTCACTTTTTTTAATAGTAATGTAGTCCAACCTTTGAGTTTATTTGATTCCCTTTTAGATTTAGAAGTAATCGACGCTTTTAACACCGATCTCTTTGGGACTGGGAATATTCAAAACCTAACAAAGTTAAGAACTATAAGATTGAACGGGACTAATTTAACTCAATCTGATATAGACGATTTAGTATCAAAACTATATCAAGCTGGTAATAATTTTACTGCTTCGGGAAAATTTTTATTGCTTAGACAAAATTCAGGTGTGCTTGCTTCTGGCACTATAAACGACCCTGTAACGGCAAATACTGGACAAGGATGGATTAGTGGATTAATAAATGAGTTTGGCTGGACAGTCTCACAATCTTAAACATGAAACAAGTAATTTTAATAACAGAAAAACGAAACGATAATACAATCGCTAGAAACTTTATCGAAGTTGAACAAACTCAAGATACTCATACTAGAATTCCTTGGAATGGGCAATCAATTAACCAAGAAAGTTTAGAAATGTTGGCTAAAGAAATTGCCCAAGAGTGGGGAGTAGAATATAAACAAGTTGAGTTAATACCAATTATCGAAAAAATTTCTCAGCGAGAATCAATTCCCTTTACTAGATTACAGGAGGAATAAATGCCTTTTTCTTCTCCTTTTCCTGTAATGAATACCGCTTTAGAATCTCAATCTAATATTAATAGTAATACTTATATTAGAAGTGGCTTGAATTCTCAAATTGACACTGATACAAGTAAATGGGTTCTAACCTCTGGTACTGCCTACCTATTCAATGAGAGCGATCGCGATTCTGAAGCAGTAGAATTCAGGGTTGATTCAGATTTAGTTTTTGATTTTCCCCTACCATTGGTTAGTGAAAGTCAGGTGTGGACTTATGTTGATTTGAATTTATCGATTAATTATACGATTGAACAACCTCAGAGCTATTTATTAAAAGATCGCTTGTATCTCAATACCATTAAATCTGATGATGGGGTGAGTATTAGCAAGGTAATTCCTTTAGTGATTGAAGGGAATAATTACACTAAAACTTTATTAGACAAAGGTGGCAGCAGTAATATTAATCTTACTCTCAAATCAGGTGTGGGATTATCTTTAGCCACAGATGGGGGAAAAATATTAATTGCTGGCAGCAACTTCTATAATGATGTGGGCAATCCCCATACGATTGAGGTTCCTATCAGCAATCAGATTATTTGGGATGAATACGATCCTAATGGTGGTCTTATTGGTGCTGGGATAACTAACTTGGATTTTGGTCGTTATTGGAATGGGACATCAATAACGACTTTTACTGGTAATGACGCAACTTGTAAGTTTTTCTATGTGGATGCTGATCAAAAGTTTAGTTGTATTGTTGGTTCCAATCGATATAGTAGTTTAAATGTCATTGCTCAACGTTGGGAATCTTTTGAATCGGTTCTTAAGTTTTTTGATAAAAGTTTGGTTGCCATACTCTTGGGTAGAGCTGATGCGTTGACAACAGATAGCGATCGCGTAATTATTTTAGATCAAAATTATGGTTAAAAATTATTCTCCTTACTTGGCAATAGGTGAGGATTTACCAAGTCCTATAATTAATTCTGTTATTCCTACTCAATTAATTCCAGAAATAGAACAAGAGATAACTATTTCTGGACTTTATTTGTCTCCTGAGACTTGGATTAAAATTGATGATTGCGAAACTAAATGGACTGAATTAGTCAACTCTAACGAGGTTAAATTGTGTGTGGTTCCTGAAAATAACCCTGGCAATAAGTCAATAGGAATTAATCGGCATAAGGGAGAAGATTATTTTGAGATAAATAATCTGATCGCTATTGCCAATGTGAATCAGATGCCTGAAACTAATGATAAGGGTTGGCTGGAACTGAATCAGGACGCTAGTTTAAAGATTGGTAATACAGAGGAAGATGATTTAAGAACTTATCGCAATACTCAGGTTTATCGCAATACAGATGGGCTTTATTGGAATCGCTATGGTTGGGTATCTTTCCCTCGTTTGAGTTGGAATAGAGAAGAAAAGAAATCTTTAGATTTTATCTTCTATTTACGAGGAAATAGATATATTACGTTTGGTTTAATTAATGAGAATTATAATCGAAATAAAGTTAGTGTTATTGACTCGGTATGTGCCTATCGTTTGATTCGATATTATTTTTATGGTGCTTATGGTAATGGATTATTTAATCGCTTGGAATACAAGCAGATGGAGAGGTATAAATATTATCGATTGAGGATTAACAATAATGGCAATCGTGGGGAAAAGGTTCAGCTTTTCCAGTTGGAGAATAAAGAGAAAGAAAACTGGGATAAAGGTACTTTAGTTTGGGAAGAGATAATACCTTTGAATTTTATTGAAGAGGGGAATATTCTAACTCCAATTATTTTTGAATATAATACTTCATCAAATCCTATATTAGCAGTAAGAGTTTTATGATAATTACCTATGACTGGCGAGGATATTTAATCAATCATTTGTTACCTGAAGATCATAGCAGCTATAAAGATATAGATATAGATAGGTTCCCTGGGGACATTAACTGGAACAGCTTTAACCCTAGAATAACCTTGGTTAGTAAACCAATTTCTGTGGATTTTTTACGAGTAGGTAAAATATTTTTGCTGGAAAATGACCCAGATGATTTAAGCGACTTGGAGACTCCCATACCAATAATTTTAGAAGTTTATGATTATGGACAGTGGCAATTTAATTTGCCAGAGAAGCAATACAAAAAGGCTTACTTTTATAGGGGAATAGAAGATATTGAAAGCGAGAATATTGATGTGGTTATGTATTCTGAAGAATTCAAATTAATCAAACGATTTAAAACTCCAGAGCAGAGGGAAGCTATTTTAGCTAATCGTCGAAAGGAAGTTTTTAACTATCTTAAAGCTAGAGCAAAAGAAATAGACTTAGCAACTGGTAATACTTTAGATTTGACCAGCAAAATATCATTGTTTTTTGAGCAGTTTTATTTGCCTTCTGCTCGCTACATACAATCAGGTTCTAGGGAAATTATTGATGTTTTAACCGCAGCAGATGATACTTGGTTGTTTATTGATTTGCCTGAGCTGGGAACAATTAAATCAGAAATTATCAGAATATTGGAATCTGCTTTAACTATTCCCACCCAAGCTGCTATTGAAGCGGAGATTAATAAATATGTCTAGCCCTTTTCTGCCCTATCACAACGCAACCTTATCAATTGAAGTCAAGGGAACTGATTTGGTTGAAGATGAACTGGGCAACTGGATTTTACCAAGTTTAGGCACTCAAGAGTTTAAGGTATTTTTAAAAAGTCCCAGCAAAGATGATTATAACTATATTTCTAGACAGGGAGTGGATCAGGGGGCAGTGGAACTGGAAGGTTATTTAGTAGAACCTATGTTTTTCCCAGACTCAATAAGATTGCCAGGTAAGTTTAGCTGTGTCATGAAAAATGCTTCTACTGGTGCTGATGTCTCAGGAGTTCTACATTTAGAATATCTCCCTGGTTCGGCAGTAGGTGCTGATGCGATTACAGGGCAACCAGTAAAAGGCTATTTTTTGGTTAAGTGAAACCCCCTGATATTGGATCGCCATCATTGTTTTGATGGTGGGGAAACTATATCAGGGAGCCATGAGAGAACATTTTTTAAGAAAAGAGATTGAGAGACTTGAAGCTGAGAACGCTAAAGCTAAACACGCATACAGACGATTAGTCACCCAAGATATCCTAGCCTATGTCATTTTGGGAGTGGTGGTTTTCCTCACTATTTTCATAACCTTTGTGGGAGTTTTGACCGACATTAGCGATCGCGATGCGGGATTAGTTAAGGATGTAATTTTAATTATCTCCAGCAACCTGGGAACTGCTATATCAGTTATTTATTCAGTTAAGAAACAGGAGAGAGATGTTAAACACAAATAAATTAGATGCTGCTATTGATTGGGCTTTTGGGGAAACTTTAGACTACTTTGCTAGAGAGCAAGTAGAAAATCTAAAAGCAGAACGTTGGGAATGGAGAGGCATTACTTATCGGAAGTCTGGGCAAGTGGTGGGTAGTCCTAGAGATATCATCGACACTGGAGAACTAAGAGATAGTTTGCAAGTGGAACGTCGGGGCTTAAGAGGTAGAACTAGTTATTTAGCGGATCATGCTTATGATGTGCATGAGGGGACTGGTTTAGATGATGATCGACCTTGGATTGCTACTACCGTTGAGGAGACTGATTTAAAAGCTTATTTTGTCAAACGCTTGAAGGAAAAGTTCTAGTAGAATTTTATTTGTATTTTACTAGAACAAACATTGATGGTGGGCAAGCAATTAAAATATCCCCACTGAATTTCCCCACTCATAACCTTTGTAATTGAGTTGTATCAATAACTAGAAAGGTTTATGAGTGGATATTTTGCTATTTTCAATTCTCATTTTGATCGCGATACTGGTTTAGATTATGGGCGGTTTTCTTTGGGTTCTCTATCAGAAGGAACTAAGGAAATATGGGTTGCTGCATCAAGTTATGGGACTAAACAATTCCCAGAAAGTTTTCACTATAGAGGTGGGTTTTTGCCTCCTGAGTATCGGGTTCCTGGGTTAAAAAATTGGTGGTTCAAAACTAGTCCTATTTCCATGCCTCATGTTAAGGGCGTAGCAGGTAATTTCTATCAAATATTACCTTTCCAAGTTCATACTGATAAGGGAGGTGTTAGGGGTGATTTTGGCATTCATTTAGATGCTAATGCTCCTGGTTCTTTAGGTTGTATTGTGATGAGTAAAGATCGTTTTACTCAGTTTGAATCTTGGATGACCAAGCTGAGAAGCTCAGGAGTTGAAAGAGTTCCTTTATTTGTGAGGTACTCTTAATGGGGGGTTTTAGCAGACAAAAAAACTTTTTGAGTTCTGTTACTTTTTGGGGAGCTGTACTAGCATTTTTAGAGTCTTTAAAAATGTTAGTACTAGAAGCTATTGCTAATGGCATGACTACAGAATTATATTTTGATATTGCTATTGCTTTTGTTGGCTTTATTATGTCCGTTTATGGTCGTTATAGTGCAGATTCTAAAGTTTATACTCCCAAGGGTTATCCTGGGAGAGACAAAAAACGCTATAGCGAACAAATCTTGTGAAAGTCAAAGCTTTAAAGAATCGATTATCCGAGTTGCTGCAAGAGGAACTCGGAACTTATTTATATCCTAATGGGGAGGAAAGACCGTCTATTGCGGTGATTCCTCCTCAACTGCATAAAAGTATTAATTTGGCTGAAAGAAAAGTTGAGTGTATTCTTTATGCCAAGCCAAAAATTGAAACTATAGAACTATTTGGGGGTTATCACGAAGAAGAATGTTATCAAGTTTATTTGGGTCAAAACGATCTGAATAAAACTTTGGAAAACTGCCAAAGATTAATCAATGCTATTTTTGGTGGTGTGAGTTTTCAAGAAAGAAAACAAAGAGAAGTCGCTGAAAGAATAGTATCTGAAGAGTTAATCATTTCTATTCCTGGTCATTTTGATTTTGAAAATAATGGTTTAATTGCAACCATTAATAATATTCGTCAGCAATTTTATAATTGATTGATTATTTCTGTAGCAAAGGATTCATCCCTACTCATTTTATGAATTAGCTCTCTAAATTTAGGGTGTTTGATCATTAGATTTGATATAGCTTGTTTGTCTTCAGTTTCAATTCTGCCAGATAGTGAGAGCATTTCATTCTCATCTAAGTTTAGTAATTGGCAAATTTTTTTAATTAAATTGATACTGGCAGGATAATCCGCATGATCATTTTCAAGTTTGGAAATGTAGGTAAAGTTGACTCCTAATTTTTTAGCGAATTCTTTTTGACTAATATCTAGAGATTTACGGGCATGAAACATCATGCTACCAAAAGTTTTTCTCTCCATAATTAATCCTTTTTTGATTGATTTATTCAATCAATTATAACTCAGAATATAAATTTTATTAGGCTATAACTGAATAAATATAGTTGAAATCTAAAAAAAAAATATGGCAATAAAAGCTGCACCGAAGGCAAAAGAAATCCTCAAAATTGATCGTAATCAGCAATTCTGGATTAGCAAGCCTAGAATTTCAGGCACTTTAGAAACTAGACCTGAGTTTGGGCAAATAATTGAAGCAAGCGATCCTTTAGTTGCTGGGGATACAGAGCTTAGAGTCTATCCTTTGATCGAACCTTTAGCAGCCAATAAGGTTTTGGATTTTGGGGGGACTGCGATTACTACTACTACCGCAGCAGGTAAAGACGATACAATTATTAAAGTTGTAGCTGGCGCAACTTTAGCAGCAGGAGCCAAGGCGACTACTAATGGGGTTGAGCAAGTTATAACCCTAGCTTCTGATGTGGCAGTAGGAGATCGCAAAATTACCGTGAATGCTCTGGAGGCTTCTGTAGAAAAGAGGCGAGTCATTGAATTTATTAATTCTGGAGTATCCGTAACTGTGGCTAGGGCAGCAGCAGCAGGGGAGACGGAAATATTCGTGGAAGCGGTAACTTTGGGGACTGTCGCAGCAGGAACAACGGTCATCACTACTGGAGATACAGCTAATATTGAAGAATATGTGTTGGTCTGTTCTGCTAATTCTGTCCAGCGTACTGGAAATGCTCAAATTTTAACTGACTATGTTTTCTGTAGTGGTCAGGATGCCCTCAAGGATGTCACTACACGCGATCGCAATTTCCAAGTTTCGGGTTTGCACGTTCCCCAGGATTTTGGATTAGAGCGAGTCATTCAAGGGATTGAGGGAGAAGGATTTAAGCTTTGGTTTATATCTTCGGATAAAGAAGGTGGTTTTCAATGGAGCGCAGAAGCGGTCTTAGGAGCCGACGGAGAAACTGCTGCGGTCAACCAGTTTAAGCAGGTTAATTTCACGATGGAAGTGAATGGGCAGTTGCAAAGATACGATTATCCTCATGGAGTCAGCTATTAAATTCCCCAAATTATCTTCTAAAAGGGGAACCATATTTTTAATCAATTGCCAGGTTGTAAATAATCTTGTAATTGCCAAAATGTCTTATTTTACCCCTGGTTTAAAGCCAGGGGAACACGAATTGTACTTTCTACCTAATCAACCTGCGGTTAAAATACAGGTCGATCCAGAATTTTGTAACAACTACCCAACGGTGATAACCCAATGTCAAAGTTATCCTTTACTCTCGATAGCCTAAAAATTCAAACTCATGATCTAATTGTCGATCCAAACTGGCTGATCGTAACTAAAGAAACAGACCCAGCTCACCCAGAAGCCCAACCTACAGCCGAAAAAATTTATAATCATTTAGAGATGAAAGGCGATCAAGTGGTGCTGAAGTTGCCTAAGAAATGGGGACTATCGGTAGCAGAAGACGAAGCTATCAGAGAGATGGCAGGGGAAAGAGACAAGGTCATCTTAGAGCTTCGAGAACTTATGGAACAAATTTGTGTTGAGACGGGTGTTACTGCTGATGAAGCGCAAAATATGATTTTTAACCCTTGGGGGCATCAAAATAATAAAGCGGTCTATGACCGCACTCCCAAGATAGTTAAATTGATTCAGAAACTACAGGCTACCGATACTAGAAAAGCCGAAGTTACTGCTATTATTAATTCTCGCAAGATTGACAATTGGGATGAATCGGATACTTTAGCTCTTAATGTGCAATTATTTGAAAGTCTCTATAGCTATATAGAGAGCGATCGCAATGGTTGGGTAGAGCCTGAAGCGGAGGGAAACTCACTATTGAAAGACTCAGAGAAATCATTGCCGAAAGCAAAAGCAGAGAAGCAGAAAGCTTTAGCTGGTACGAAGTCTACCTAGATTTACAGTCGATGGCATCAAGCGATCCGATCTTTGCTTGGGATAGCTACTGGCAACTAACCACTAAATTTGTGCTGCAAACATGGCATGGGCTTAAGAAGCGCAGATATGAACAGATAAATCTGCAATCCCATAGCACAGCCGTTTTGTGCAGCTTGATTGAGACTATTGCCAGCAGCTTTGGGGGCAATCAATCAGATTTTAACCCTAAGAAATTTTTGCCTATACAGCTTGAAGATGAAAATAGTCCTGTTGCCAAGTTGAGAAGGGACTTAGACCAAGAAACTATTGAGATAATCAAGGGACTAATTGAATCAAATCAGATACCACCATTAGTTTTGAGGGATATTCTGAGCTTGGAAGGCATGAGAGAAGTGATACTACAAGAGGAGTAAGCGATGTTTGATCTGGGACAAGTAACGATTGGTCTAGATTTGGATCGCTCCTATCTAGACCAATCCTTGAGACAAGTTGAGAAAGACCTCAAGCGATATAGTAACAAGCGATTTAAGATTAAGGTTGAGGTTGATGATACCCGTTTATATGAACTCAATGCTCACTTCGATATTAAGAAGAAACATCATGCCCAGCTTCAGCAGTATTTTGACCGCAATCCTCTGACCCCAAGGGTAAACAGTTCGGAATTAGACCGACTTAAAAGTATCACTGGTACAGGGCAATCTAATGTGACTGTCAATATGAAAACTGTCACTAAGATTGAAGCGAGAAGCGCAACTGAGGCGATTAGACCAGTTACGGAACTGCTTAAGGAGATTAGAAGAAATACAAGACCTAGGGGCATAGTATCCACAGCACTTGGGGGATTAATTAAACTGTCTCTGGGGAATGCCACTAAAGGGGTCTTTCAGGGATTAGGGGAACAATTTGCTGCTACTGTAAGCTCAGAATTTCGTAAAAACGAGGGAGGACAGAAGGCAGTAGCAACTACTCGGAATATTGCTAGAAGAACTGGAGAAATAGGGGCTTCTAGTGCTGCCCAATATTCAGAGATATTATTTGGTGGTTCTCGTCGTCGGGGGAATGCAGTTAAGACGATGGGAAATGATATTTTGTCAGTAATAGAATCGGTGCTTAATCCGATGGTGTTTGACAAAAAAATATCAGCAATTAGAAGAAAGTTTTTTGATGTTTTTACTAAAGTAGAATCTGGTCAAATCGATCAAGGAGGAGCAGTAAAAGATGTATTAGAAACTGTTTATGCTGCCTATCCAAGACAGATAAATAATTTAGGTTTTCGCTCTGCACAAATTGCTGCTACACCATTAAAGATTAACAAAGAATATCAAAATGCTAAAGCAGCAAGAATAGTTGATAACTTTGTTAGTGATACAGAAAGAGCTTTTAGGGTATTAGAAAAAAGTCCCGATTACGAAAAATTCAAACAAGCCGACAATATAATTCTAACGGGTCATGGATTTGGAAGATATAAAGGTCACGGTGGACAGCAAGTTTCAGAAATGCTTAGACCTTTCTTTGATGATAAAACTGAGTTCATGCACATTAAAAACCCTGCTACGGATCGTTATGGAGGGGAAGGGGAAAGCAAGACTTTTCAAATGGTAAAGTCAATTTTAGAACCAATGGGAATTTCTATTGGTAAAGAAGCTAAATCGATGTTTTCCAATTTAGAAATTTTATTAGAAAAAAGTTTTAAGGGAATAAACGCTGATGCAATCAGAAAAGCTATTGTAAAAGCTTCTATAGAAAAGGTTTTTCCTAATAAAAATGTGGCATTTGTGGATTTTTCCGCAGGTGGTTTTCCTGCCGAACAAGCAGTGTCTATAGATGAAGCAAGAAATCCTAATAGAGTAGCTAAAGCTGCTGCCTTGGGAACTCCTCTTTATGGGTTAACTGATACTGCTAGTGCTAATAATTTCATGTCCTTGATGGCAATGACTGATGAACAAACAGCATTTTACGACAAGGATTTTATTAATATGCCTCAAGGTCTAATCGAAGCAGCAGTCAATGATATGGTCAATAAGGGCATGAATCCAGCAATGGCGAAGGCTGCTAATCTTAGACCACCTGAATCTGTGAAGATGATTTCAGACGATACGACAATGAGACATGATGTCTGGTCATACATGAAATCAAGAGAATCTTATCAGGCATTATATGATTTTCTACCTGGAATGTTGCCTTACGCTAAGGCTTTTGATAGTAGTTCTTTCTCGAAAGAAGAAAGAGAAAAATATCAGCCAATTATTGATTTTTTTGAAGGCAAAGAAGACCCTATATATGGTGATGCAGATTCCAGAGTATTACTTGCCCGCATGGGTAAAGCGATGTCTGGAATTTCCCCAAAAAATCAACCTAAAGGTATGCAATTTTATCACGATATTTTAGATAAACCAGTTGAAGAAAGAACAGCAAGAGAACAGAAGCATCTATTTGACTTAGCTAAAACAACTACTGGGGAAGAAAAAGAAGCTCATGAAGAATCAATAATAAAAGGAAGATTTAAAAATTTAAAAAATTATATATATGAAAATATAGCAGATAAAATTAAAGAATCTAAATCAAAGGCATTACAAGATATAGATTTTAGTGAAGTCAAGGAAAAACTTAAGCAAGAATATAATTCTTTAGTTGCAGAGAGTAAGAGACTTAACGAGAAATATACTACACCAGATACAACACTAGATAAATATCAAAATGAACCAGAAGTTAAAGAATATTTCGATAAAATAAAACGATTTCCTCTTAATATATCAACTGCGCCAAAGGATATACAAAATAATTTTAAAATAATAGATAATTTCAACCCAGAAAAATTTGCCCAAGAAAAAGCGAAGTTAGAACAATTAGAACAAGAATATATCAATAACCCAACAAAACAATCATTAAAATCAAAGGTTAAACAACAAAGAATAGTAAAGCCAATGTCCAAGATAATGGACTATAGTATAGGCTTAGATGGATATGGAATCAAAGAAACAATCCAAGAATTTTTAAAAGCAGAATTATACAAAACTGAATTCATCCAAAATTTGAATAAAAGAAAAGAAGAAACTTATAGAGTTATTGAAAGGTTTACTCAAGAATTTGCAGGAAAAAATATAGACTTATCTGGTCAAAATACTAGACAAAATAATAATTTAATTTCTTTAGTAGCCAGCAGACGAGAAGATGATATAAAGCTACTAAAAGGGTTGGAAATAGCAGCTTATGGTAAATCAGATATTAAAGCAGATTATGCCTTTTTTGATCCACAAACTCCAGTAGATCGTATTAATTATGATATGGGAGGCTTTAGGACTTACAAAGCAGATTCTTTTAAACAAGAATTAAAAGGAACTCAGTTTGAAGATATTGCTAATAGCTATGCTAGATTCTGGGAAAATGCCCAAGCTGTAATAGCTAGAATGGTTGCCACTGGGGAAAAAATACCAGAGTCATTTATGGAAGCTGCTAGAAAAATTCTAACAGCAGAAGATAAATTAGCAGCAATTGAATTTCCTGATTTAATAGCTACGGGAGAGGTTCAAACTTTAGGGGGTTATAGTAAAAAACTGGCAGAAATAGGCAAAAATTTTCAGTCAGTAGATGTTAATAAAAATAAATTAACTAAAGAAGAAAGAAGTAAATTAGTTGAACTTAATCGACGCATTTATCAAAAAAATTTAGCAAATCCAAATGACTTAATTAATCCCATAAAAATTGGTGATGTTAGTAAGCTGGGTTCGGGGATGATTGGGAAGGCTCTACTGGAACAAGGAACTAAACGAGTAATTAAGATGCCAGCAGATGATACCGATCCTTTTCGGAACACAATTAAGGGATTGAATGATTATTATCCTCAAATTAAAGGTATTACTGATTTTATCTCTCAATTTGTACCAGAAGCTGGTGATGTTACTCTGGGGTATCCTCAAGAAGCAGAAAATATTAGAAAAGCTGCCCAAGCTGGTTTAACTCAACCTCTTCCCAATGCTCAGGTAGAAGGGTTTATGATGATGCAGCTACAGGAAGGGGAAGCCTTATCTAAAGCTGCCCAGAGTCTCAAGGGGAATGACCCCAAGGAAATCATCAAATTTTTGGAAACTATTGTTAGAGCTGGAGCTTTACTAAGAAAATTCCATAATGCAGGATTTGCTCATCGTGACCTGCACCTAGACAATGCTTTTCAGACTCCTACTGGTGCAATCGCACCTATTGATTTTGGAGCTATGAGAGAACTACCCCAAGAGGATAGGGAGCGTAATATAGCTATTGCAGAGGATGTAACTAGGGCAATTAATCACAGCCTGGGATTACTCAAGGGAGAGGGAATTGATATTAATCCTTCTCTACTCGCAGAAGCTTATCGTCGCGGAGTCAGGAACGAAGATATAAGTAGCGATAGTGCTGGGGGGGGAACAGAAACAGCAGAGAAGCTGTATGAAAAGTACAAGAATCGGCTGTTAAATGAACCAATAGATAAAACAGTACCAAAAGTCACACAAAAACCTGCTGCTGCTAAGACTCAACCCGAACCGTTAAAGATGCCTAAAGTTAGCTTCTCTAACGAGGTTATGGGCAGGATGGATAAGATTATCCAATCCATTAATAATATAGACCGCAGCATACAAGATTTAAAAACGGTTTCAGTACCAGAGAAGGAAGTAGCAAAAGAAGCAGTAAAACAACCAGTAGGGGCAGTAAATGAGACAGTAGTTAACACTGGTGGTAGTGATGCCAAAAGAGCTACTAATACTCAAGGTAGTCTGGATCTCAATCCTCCATTACCCAGTGCAAATGAGCTGAGAGCAGGTGCTAAGTCTCTCAAGACCAAGGGGAAAGATTATGTTCGGGCTGCTAAGAATGAGCAGGAATTTAGACAGCGACTCACTGAATACCAGAATGCGATCGCGAAATTTAGTAAGGAAGTTGAGTTGACCTTACCTACTATCCCCAAGGTGAGTAAGGATTATAAGTCACTCCAAGCACATAAGCGGTTAGTTGAGAAGGCACAGCAAGAATTAACTGAATTAACTGAGACTAATTTTCAAGCACCAGCCGTAACTGATATCGCACAAAATGAACTGCAAAAATTACCATTAGACCAACTGCATTTTGACCCCAAACGCTTTCAGTATAAGCTAATGCAGACTGATAAGCTGGGTGCTAGTGGTTCTTTGGTGGGTTCGAGTTTCAATCAAGATATAGCTGGGGTATTGCAGGTATGGCGTGACCCCAATGATGGGAAAACCTATGTGATTAACGGGCATAATAGGGCATCTTTGGCTAAGGCAGATAAGGCTGTGGAAGGGGTTAATGTGCAGTATTTAGATGCGAAGGATGCAGCAGAAGCTAGGGCTATCGGTGCGCTTACTAATATCGCTCAGGGACAAGGAACGGGGTTAGATGCTGCTAAATTCTTCAGAGATATGGGTATTACTTCCGCAGCAGATTTGAAAGAAAAGCATGGTATAAACATGAAGCAATCGGTAGCTGCTCAGGGTATGGGCATTGCTGGGTTGCCAGATGAATTATTCAATTTGGCTGTGCAGCGTCAGATACCGATGCAGAGGGCAGCTCTCATTGGGGGTTCGGGCATCACTAAGGAGAAGATGATCGAACTATACCAAGAGATTGAGAAGGATAAAAATATTACTAATGCGACCATCCAAGAGATGATCGACAATATTAAGGCTTTTCAAATCGATCAGGGTTCTCTGTTTTCCTTTGATAATCTCGATCCTCACTTCAAGACCATCTCAGAACTACAAGGACTAACCACTAAGAAACTAGCAGAAGATAAGAGATCACTTAACATCACTGCTAATGCCAGCAAAGCTAAGACTCTTCAAAGAGCTGGGAATGTGATTGATGTGGAGAGTTCAACAGAAGCAGCTCGGACAGCTAAAACCATAGAGTCTATCTTTAAGAATCTCAAGCAATATGCTGGTGTCAAAGAATTAACCAGACTGGCTGCTGTCAGGGTAGATAAGGGAGAAGATAAAGAGAAAGTCTTTGATGATCTTTATCGTAAGTTATTGCCTCTGTTAGAGCATTTAGCCAAGAATATAGGGGATACGGGAGCCAAGACTGATAATGCAACCTTGGATGCCCTGAGAGCTTCTACCCTATCTACCAGTCCTCAAGAGTTGGTGGGTAAGTTGGGAGTAGAAGTTGATTCTAAGGCAGGTCAGGAACTAGCAGCAGCAGCAGATATCGCTGGGAAGCACTGGGCTAAAACTTCGGTCAAGATTTTAGAACAGTACCAGATATTAGATAAGGCTGCTAAAAAACATGGGTATGAGATACAGAAAGCGATCGCGGAAGGTTCACCAGGGACTACCCAAAGGATTAGATTACATTGGCTCAAAACTACTAAGGCGGTTCAATCGAATCTCCTATCGATGGTTGAAACTTCCAGATTGGCAGGGTCGAATATTGAGAAAAGTTTAGCTGGTAGCTTGATTGAAACGGATCGGAAAATATCTCATGTTAAACAGGAATTAGAGATTATCAATAGGAAAGGGAAAGTACCAGCATTTTTAACTCATAATGATGATTTATTAAAGAAAGTCAAGCAGGTTAGGAGTGAACTTAAAACGCCAGGAACTAAAATTAATCAGCAATTTGGGGACAATAAAGAGTTTGATAAACAGCTCAAATATATGGAGTATCGTTTAAAAGAATTTACTCGCAAAAAACATAAATTAGATATTCTTTTAAACGATGACAAGATTAAACAAGAGATTGAAAAAACCTTTGGTAGTATTGAAAATTTCCTAGGTTCAGTTGATAGTAATGCCCAGGCAGAAATGCCTGATATGTCGGCATTAAAAGATGCTTCGAGAGAGATGAATTTTATCTATCAGAAGTCTCTTGATAGTAGGGCTGCTTGGTATGAAATAGTAGAGTTTGCCAAGCTTTATGCTCAGTCATTACCAGACGATCAAGACCCATTAGGAGGGTTGGCAGAGGTCAAGAAAATTTTTGATAATTTTGTGGGTAATTTACCAGATTCAGTCGATCTGTTTACTGGGATTAAAGCTTTTACTGATGAGATGTCCCGCAAGTCTCCAGTTTTTCAATCCTTACTAAATTTTGGAGGAAAATTAGGAACCTTAGCCCTTGCTGGGTTTGGTTTACAATATGCTAGTCAATATGTGGGAGAATTCGCTAGAAGTGCTATCGAAGCTGGAAGGGAATTACAGCGATTTAAAATCTTAATTGAATCTACTGGGAAAAGTGGTGATGAGGCTTTTGAGAAGATATTCAAATCATCTCAGAATATTGGGGCTTCTTTTAGTGAGTCGATTCAAGGCTATCAGAGATTCTATTTATCGACTATCGGGACTGGTTCGGAAGAAATAGTCGATCCGATATTCGAGGGATTCCAAAAAGCCTTTGCTTCCCGTCAATCTACTAAGCAGCAGCAGCAACGAGGGTATTTAGCATTGGAGCAGATACTCAGTAAAGGTGGCTTAGATGGTTCGGTACAAAGTGAGGAATTGCGATCGCAATTAGGTGAGGCACTCCCTGGTACTTTTTCTACCGCAGCATTAGTTAGGGGGCAAAGTACGAAGCAGTTGGCACAAGATTTAAAAAATGCCAATGTAGCTGCTTCTGACCTTCTAATAAAAATGGCAGCTTTCTATGAAATTGATAGTGAGATATTACTCAAAATATCCTCGGAAAGTTTCGATGCAGAATTAAAGCGATTAGAGAATAATATTGACTATTTTAAAGCCAAGGCTGGAGAAGATTTTCTCCCCTTTGGCAAGGCAGGACTACAGTTAGCCAACAAAATGTTATCTGTATTTTCAGATAATTTGCAGTTCGTTGGGAATGTAGCAATGGGAGGTTTAATAATAAGTTCATTCAATGTTGCTAAAGCAATGGTTGATGTTGTTCGTCAAACCAACTTAGGGAGATTAGCAATAAAAGCTTTTGGAGCAGAAGCTCTGATACTTCAATACAAAAGTTCTGGAGTTGTAGGAGTAGGGAAGATGTTATTCGGGGGACTTAAAACATTTATCCCTCAACTAGCAACCGTGGCAGCAATACTTACTACTATTGATTTAATCACAAAAAGTCTGAAAGCTTCAAAAGGGGATGTTGAGGTATTTGAAGCGACAAACATTATTAAAAATTTGAATATTGATCCAGAAGAAGAAAAAGAAAGAAAAGAAAAATACACGAACCCTTTTAGAATTTTAAATCCTTATAATTTAATTAAAGATACATCAAACTATAATACTGCTGGCAATATTTATACTGGCACTGAAGCAGCTAAAAAAGAAATATCAGAAATTAGAAAAAATTTAGATTCTGATTCAATTGGAAATTCAATCAAGCAAGTAACCAATATTCAAAGAAAATTAGATTTATTAAAAGCTAAAAGAATCAATGCCATTACTGGCAATAGAAGCCTATTACCAGAAATAGATAAAGAAATAGGAGAATACAATAATAAGTTAAAAGAAGCTCTGAAACCACTAACAAAGGAATTAGTCAAAACCGAAAAAATCCAAACAGTTATCAAAACATATAAAAAAGGCTTAGAAGAACTAAAACCTGTATATGGTCAACAATGGTACGATGATCAAGTCAAAAGATTAGAAGCTTTAGAAGCAGATACTAAAGCAACTATGTCAACGATAAATTCTTATATCGACAGTGCTTCTAGTAATGCTGACATGATAATACGTAAGCTTAGTATTAATCTTAGCAATGCAGACTTCAGATTTAATTTAAACTTAAATGAAGCTTCCCTCAAAAATATTAAAGATAAAATCAAAGGCAGCTTGACTGACAGAGAATTAGAAATAAAAAACTTAGAAGCTAACAAACAAGAAAACGACAAATTATTAAAAAGTTATAAATCAGGGAAAAGTAGTTTAAAAACGGATTTATTTCTAGAACCTGGCTTTTTTTCATTGATGAACCTAGACCCACTAAAATCTAGCAATTCAATAGAATTTTTTGAGAAGCTAGACAACTTTTCTCCTGCTGCTATAGACAAACTATTAGAGCTTGAAGAGTTAACCCCTAATCAAAGAAAAGCTTTAGAATTAGCCAAAGAGTATGCAGTTCTAAACCAAAATATCAACCAGAAAGAAATAGAAAATGAGAAAACCCTATTAGATTTAATCTCTAAAAGAAGGGAGTTAATTAGGGATAATGCCCTAATCCCTAGCAAACAGTTACAAGCAGAATTAGAGTCTGATCTAGCAAAGATTAATATTGATAGTTTAAATCAGGAACTATCTGATAGTCAAAAAATATTAGCTGGTGAAATCGGACGGGCTAGTCAAAGTTTGCTCAAGATGAAAAATGATTTGAGTAGTTTAGAAGCTTCTTTTGCAGCTACTTCAGAATATCTCAATGGACTGACTAATGAAGTAAATGATTTTAATTCCCAAGATCGAACTAGTCTAAAACAATTACTGGGAATAGATGCTGATCAATCCCTGGCACAATACGCTCAAAACACTTCAGGTCAAGCTATTAGAAGCAAACTAGACGGGTTGAAAGAAGAACAGAAGCGAGAGATTGAAAATAATGGCGCACTACAAGCTTTGATTGAGATTGTAACTACCTTAGCAGATGGTTCTGAGCGAGGAAGGCAGCTACAATCCCAGGTAAATAATACCAAAATTCAGCTCATGGACGCTTCCCTATCTTTTGAGCGTGAAATCCGCAATTTTGGTTCATCATTTAAGGATTTCCTACTCAGTCTCTCGGAACAGCTAATTAATAGTATCAATCAAACGAAAAGCATTGTTGCTAAAAATCGTAACTTACAAATTAGCAACCGCATAGAATCATCACTAACTAAAGGATATGGTACTTCAGCCTCTAAGCTGGGAGATATTATTGGCAATTCCCAAACTCAATTAGCTGATCTGGATACTCGTAAACTCGACCTTAAATTATCTCGCGCCCAAAATGCCCGTAGCAAAGAAACTAATCAGAAGCAATTCATGGAGTTGATTAGGGAAAGGGACAGAATATTAGGTGAGGGTGGGGACATCTCAGATTTAACTTCCCTAAATAGTCCTTCGGTTCAGATGTTTGAAGACTTGGTGACTCGCTTTATGTCTCTTGGGGGGGAAGTTCCCCAGGATTTTGATCTAACTAATGCCAGTGAGGGAGATGTTGAGGCTTTAATTGATACGGTCTATCAAGCCAACGAGCGCAAAATTAATGCAGAAGATAAGATGTTGGGAGAGTTGGGCAAACAGCTTCAAGTCCAGACTAAGAACAAGATTAAGCAATTCAATCGTGAAGAGAAAAACCGTTTAGAAGACTTAAGAGTCGATGTCGATCGCACAATCATTGCCATCAAGAAGATGGAATCGGAAGCTTTTGGGATAGATGCCAAAGATGCCATAGCCCAAAGGGTTGGGGAATATGAATTACAGTTTAAAGAAAAAGCTAATAAAATTGCTCGCCAACGCGACCAGCTAATCTCAGATTTACAGGGCTTACAATCTTTAGAGGGCTTTGATATGTCTGTAATCACCGACTCCCTGACGGAAGTACCCCAAGAGTTAGTCGAAAATATTAACAACAGCATCAAAACTGCGGATTTACAAGGCAATCTCAATAGTGTTAGTGATTTAATTAAGCTGATTGAAACTAATCTGGGTAATTTGGAATCCCGTACCCAACAAGCTATTGGAGCTTTAGAAGATTATCTCAACAAACAATTAGAATTGAGAGATACTCAAGCCCGTGGCAGTGGGGATATAGCAGTATTACAGCAAAGGAAAAGATTAGCAGATTTAGCAGGGAATCCCTATTTGGCAGGAGAACTACAATTAGACTCTGGGATGAAGCAAACAGATTTGGATTTTCTGGGTAAGAAAAACAGTATTGAGCAAGCTCAACGGGCAGGAAGAATTACTAAGGAAGCTGCTGATTATCAGTTAGAGCAAGAAAGAGAAGCTTATGAACTTAGGAAACAAGCTATTCAAAAGGAGTATGAACTACAGCAAAAAAGAACTCAATTAGAAATTAAACAATTCAATCAGGGCATCGCTGGTCAGTTTGGACAAGAGGTACAAAACTCCAAAGGCTTTAATATCTTTGAGAAAGACGGGATACAAAGGGACATAGGACTATCCCAGATACAATTAGATTTTGAGCAGCAGGTACAACGGGCTAGGGAACAATTTGGGGGACTAACTGAGGAGTTTTACAAGGCAAAAGAAGCTTTAGAAGCTCTAAGGGAAATCAGAATTGATAATTTAATCGACCAGACGGACACTTGGAAAAATGCCCTAGCTAATATGGCAAGTTCTGGTCTATCTACTTTTGTCCAGGGATTTAGAACTAATTTTGAAGATGTAGATCAAATACTCAAAGATACTTTGGTATCTATGCTCAGTTCCCTAGCTGATTTTGCCCTACAAATAGCCCAACAACAACTACTTAAAGCTATTTTCAGTGGTATCGGAGGTGCTGCTGGTGGGGGTGCTGGTGCTGGTGGGGGATTGGGTGGAGCGATCGCGAGTGTATTGGTAGCGAATGATGGACTGATGATCGATACCGTACCTAATTACTTCAATGGCGGTATGGTAGGGCTATGGAATGGGGTACAGGATGCCATGAAACGGGAAAGCCAAGCTGGTGGGCAACCCGTATTAGTTGTGGCAAGCTTGGGAGAGCGAATACTGAATAAGCAGGAAACCAAAGAGTACAACCAATTTGAAAAACTTAAGAACTGGAATGCTTATGCTGATGCGGGGGTTAATCCTGATGCCTACAGAATTGATAATTATATGGCTGGGGGAACAGTGGGCAGAGTTGCCAATTCCGTCTCCAATGCAGTCAATAACTTTTCAACTAACAACAATTCCAATGCTTCCTATAGCTTTAATTTCAATAATTCTGATTCTAAGAGCGACCCACTCGGCAGAAGCCCAGATCAAATAGCTGCTGATACTATAGAAAGAGTCAAACGCCAACGCAAACGGGATGGCAGAAGTTGAATTCACTCTTCATCATCAAAAATATTCTTTCTTTCCCCATGCCCAAATCTACCAGATTTAGAATCCCAAATTGGTTTTGGGGGGTCAGTGGCTCCTGATTTTTTCTCAAAGGGTGAAACACCATTATTGGGCTTACCACCAGCTTCTTTCAGGACTCTAAGAGATTCTTTACGAGTCGCTTTTAACCCAGAGAGAAATTCCTTATCCCTTAGTTGGGCTTTGTCGGTGGGAACCAAACTACAACGACAAGAAGGGTGCAGGGGTACTGATATTTCCCCTACACGATAGACATTACCGTCACGGGCTGCACAGAAGGGACATACCCGATCATCTTGAACCGTTTTTAGTATCACATATTCTCGGTTGTTGGATTGGGCATAGCGATCGCTTACCTGACCACTTACCCCAACGGTAGAAGTAGTAACTACCCGTTTAATATTACTGCGAAGAGTGCCATACTCTTTTCGCACTGCTTGAAAGAGCAAATCTTTAGACCATTTCTGGGCATATGCCAGTTGAATAATCCCCCTCAGATTTTGGGAGAATTTTTCTCCCCAATCATTAATTCTATTGTTGCTATCAATGCGCCAAAAATCTACGGGGTCATTGAGGTCATTAGGGGTATTGGGGTTGCCTTCCCTGTTAGTCCTAGCTGCTATATCCTTGGTGCGGTTGAGCATACTGTTAAGGTTGGGTTCCCAATTCCGATCCGATATGTTGGGTCGGTTTATACCTTCGTATAGGAGTTTGGTTTTCTGATCTGGGAGAAGATCGTTATTATCTCGATATCTACGATAGTTGCGGTCTAAGTATCTTTCAATAGAAAGGTAGTCACTGCTGACTCTACTGTAGATAATTCGCAGGGTGTTCTCTTCAGCTTTCTTAATTCTCTCATTCTGTTCTTCTAATTCTGGGAACATGGCGATCGCATAAAAATAAGGTTAACCTGGGGAAACCCATTGTTTCTATCATTCCTCCTATTCCTCAGATTCTTCTGAGGTATTTTTTTGAGAAGGTGCATAGTCATTAACAAAGTCATCCACAATCACGCCAGCTTCGATTTCTTGCTGTCTTTCTTCTAGGATTAGTTCTATTTCCGATTCAGGATCGGGAATGCCTAAGCGGGACATAGCAGAACGTTTCGATATTAACCCACGGTCAAACATCCCACCAATTACATCAATGTTTTCTGGCAGCAGATCGTAACTGAGATTGAGGGTTACTTCGGGGTCAATTTCTGCGGGTTCATCTAAAAGTAAAATTGCCACAGTAGAAAAAATATCTGCGATCGCATTTTCAATTATCTCGCTGTACCCTTCTAATCTGGTGGCGTAATCTTTCTGGATCGTGAGACGGGATACCCCAGAAATGGAACCATCCCCTACTGATAGGAGATGTCCTAACCCAACAGACATATAGAAGTTGCGGATATCGATCGATACGGACTGACCAAAGTTAGTTACATCTACTGGTTCTCGATATTGGATATCGGGGTTAGTGTAGCCAGTGGGTGCTTTTTTGTCCCCTATGGGCATCCCCTGTAAATTAACAATTTGATTGGCTCCAAATTGCCATTGCATTGGTTGGGAGACAAATATTTTAGTCCCTGGTTTATTGGGGTCATCTATATAATTTCCTGGCATTTGGGCGTTAGTTACCACCCGTTCTAGAAAGCCAGCATACTTAAGGTTTACGTCTTTGAGGGTTAGGGCATGGTTGATGCTGTTTTGTATTTCTTTACCATCATTGCCCAAAATTACACGGGCTTTAACCTCGAATATGGGCAGTCTGCCACCGAGATCGAGAATGCGATCGCTTTCTTTATCTGACTCGATTAAACAGCGACCATCATCTAGGAGGGTGTAAATTTCTCTCCCTTCCCCATAGTTGTATTGTGCCTTATAAAGAATGCCATCTAAATCTTTCTCAACTTCAATAGTTCCTGGGGTGGGACAGTGCAGCACAATCCTTTTATAAGGCTCTAAATTACGGTAGCGTTGGGGGGAATAAAGACGCAAATAACCAGTACCAGAACCGCTACCATCATCGCGGATCAGCATTTGAGCTATAGATTCTGCGATGGGCTTACCTTGAGATAGGGATTGATTGATAGCTGCTCGCTTTTGCCATTTCCACCAATCATTAATTAGTTGTTTGGCTGCTTGATTATCTTTGATATCCCAAGTAAAAGGCTTACCTGATAAGGAGTTGACATAGTGGGTAGTGGTTTCAGCAACAATGTTATAGGAATGGTAAATTTTTTCCAGCTCCAACATGACCTTATGGTAATTAGGGTCATTGGCAGCAGGTTTAGCACCATTCCAAAATTGAAAGGTGTTACCTAGATAATATTGCCAGTTTTCCTCGGCTAAAGATCGACTCATTAAGCTATGGGTAGTAAGGAATCAGGCAATGTGTCAATATTGATTTTGAAAATTCTGCAAAAGGATTTAGTTTGGGCGATGGTCATAGTGGGTTCAGCTTCTCCCTTCTCCCACCTGCGAATGGTAGATACTGCTACCCCTATAATTCTAGCTAGGGCTTCCTGAGATAATTTAGCTTCTAATCTCAGCTTCTTCACTGGGGAATTAGTTGTTTGTACTGCGTTTGCTTTAGGTCGTGCCATTTTTCTTTTTGCACACTATATTAACCTTGCGTATATAAATGTCAATAGAAGTGGATCAGGGATTTGTTCTAGTAATATAATTAATAAATATTACTAGAACAACTAGAGAAAATGAATCAGAAATTAATCACCAAAGAATTTTGCCGATATGGTTTTTCTTGCGCCCTAATGATGCAAATACCTGGGCTTACTGCTGTTAACTGCTCTAACAGAACTGTATGTGGCACGATCAAAAGATTGGATGAAGATCAATTAATTGAGTTTGGCATTGCTGGAGGCAGGATATTTCATGCCACTCCCAGACAATTAGCTGCTTTGATGTTGAACCAAAGGGGGCAATCCCAAACTACTGAAAGTCTTGGAATAAATGAATGTTTAACCACCTTATCTGAACAACTATCCAATATAACCGAACTAGTAAATCAAGCTAATGAGAGAGACAAATACGTTGCTCCTGTAGAAGCAGAGGTATGTAGCTATAACGTCAAGCGACCTTGGGGAACTTATGAATACAACAAAATGATGAGTCTCACCCCAATTTTTGAACCTCAAATTAAAGAGGAGCCAGTCAAAGTCATTCATCTTTCCAAGGATCAGGACTTTAGAAATCTAGAAGCTAGAGATGGTATGGCTAGAAGGAATCTACTACTTCAGTCTAAAACTAAGCTGAGTAATGCGATCGCATTACTCAGGGAAATTGAAGCAGATTTTGCCTTGAGTCGGGAATTGTTCTAGTATTTTATTAAAATTATTTTACTAGAACAAAAAGGGGGAAGAAACGTGGCAAAACTAATTAATCCTAATCTTTATACTGAATGGTATATCTATTTGAGAGAAGAAAGGGGAATCTACCCAACCATTGCTGGGGATATAGCCAGGTTGAATTCAGACCACGCAATCCCTGTTCCCCAGAAAGCTCCAAGATGCAAGATTCCCAGAAGACAACCACAAGAAGAAATTCCATTCTGATCGGGAATTGTTCTAGTATTTTATTAAAATTATTTTACTAGAACAAACATTGAGGATAAATCTAACAGGATTGGAGCGAGGGTAATGCAATTACGATTTATGGGCGACCGCGATCTATTAATTAGAATCAAAAACTTGATAGCCAAACAAGCAAAAATCTATCCTAATCGCGGATCGGAACGAGAAGGTAGGTTGTTTAGTGACATTAGCGATCGCGATTTAGAACAGTGGTTGGATTTGTTTGAGACTACCGAATATCCAATTGAAATTGAACCCAAGGAGTTCAAAAAATGAACAAATCTCTATCATTATCTGAAATCAAAAAAAGGATGATTGCTAATGGTGTTGATGATTCGACTTTTGAAACAATAAAAAAAAGATTCAAGAAAAAATATGCTTACAAGCCCCAAGGATACGTCACACCAGAACAAATCAGCAAGGATTTAATAGTTCAGTCTTTCGATCCAAGTTTCGGGACAAATGCAGCAACATTTAATTCAGCTTTAGTATGTGCAGAACTAGCTGAAAACAATGCTTCTTGGTATTGGCTTGACAGGAAACTAGCAAAGGATTTATTAATAACTAACATCCCAGAATCTATACCAAATAAAATATTTTTGCCAAAAGTAGGAATAATCGTCACCCCATCTGGATTAATACCAGAGGATGAAATAAATTTTATCGGTTATAGAATTTATAAACCAGGTGAAACGCCGACAGTTTTTGCACAAAATGCAAAAGAAAAAACACAACGAGAATTAACAATAGAATTTGGAAATTTGCCTGAAAATGCTTTACCTGTTAGCTGGTTTGCTCCTGTTAGTAATGGAATAGAAACTTTGGGTGGTTCTATTGGATTAATACCTCATAAACAAGAATTTGAAGTCTTAGTGACAGATATTGAAAGAATAACAAACAATCCCGAACCTTCGGATAAAATAATAACCCTATTAATCAATTGTTTGGTCTATTGCAATCCACAGAATCTAGATAGCAGTGATAAGGAAAAAACAAAAAAAGGATTCGGAAATAAAAAAAGTAACATATTCTATAATCCTTTATGGATTGGCAAGGGTCACACAAGAAATACAATTCACAAGGATAGTTCAGGAAGCCATGCCAGTCCAAGAACCCACTGGAGAAGGGGACACTGGAGAAAAAGTAGAATTGGCAAGGAAAGAGCTAATTTTAGATGGAACTGGATCAAACCAACACTAGTAAATGTTGGTTCAAATGACCACACTACCCCAACCTGACCAACAAGCAGAAGGCATAGCTTCTTGGTAGTCCCCAGTATTTTGTAGGGTAGCGAACCAGCACAAGGCAGCAGCAATTACACCATCACCATGTCTTTGCTTACCGTCTGTCCCTTTGGTGCGTTTGTCCACTACTTTTGGAATCCCCTTAATTACCTCAACGGTTCGATGGTCTGCGAGTAGATCGGAATTGGCTGGTAAAAAGATTTTTTTATCTTCTAGTGCTGCCTTATATTTGGGCATATTTTCCAGATACCATTGTTGGGACAATTTCACCTGTTCTACCTTGTCAAAACCATACCTCTGGGCAGTTTTTTCTGCTAGATAGGCTCCATTACCCTGAGCGTCATGTGCGCCACAATTAAAGTTGGGAATTTTATCTAATATCCAGAATAAGATTTGTTCCTGTTCTGAAAATGGTACGTTACGGAGTTCCAGGGCAAAAGCAGTTTGTCTGACTAAATTAGGTAACTCCTGCACCACAATTAGATAAGATAAATCTCCACTACGACCGAAATCAAAGCCATAGCTGGTTTTGTAGTGAGGATGGAGGTTGGTTATAAATGATGATAAATTATCTTCAAGCCAGTTTACAATTTCTTTTTCCCTGCTCTGTTCATCCAGCAGGGAAAATTCATCTTTGAGGCTTAGGTTTAGTACAGGGATATCTGCATCCATACATTGCTCTACAATAATTCTGGGGAAATATGCACCAGCACTGCTTTTAGGGACACAGAATAATTCTTCGTCGGCTCCAATGGCATAGAAATCGATCAGATCATCACGCCAGGTCTGTTGCTCTACCTCATCCCAATCTTTGCCAACTTTCAGGCATATCCTTTTATATAGTCCTTGATCTAGAGCATCATCTAACGTTGTACGGTGTAGGGAATATTTTAGTCTTCCTGCCCTAGTATCTTTGATCATTTCATTGAAGTGAGAATCTTCACCATTGTGAGTAGAAAGTACCCTAACCTTCCCTCCCCAGATTAAGAACGCCATACCAGCTTTTAGCAATTCTTGAGGAGATTCAATAAAAGCATATTCATCGCAGCACAAAATACCCATACGACCACGGAGTACAGAAGGATTAGAAGGTACACCCATAATCTTTTTGCCACTGGCAAACATGATTTGCTGCACTCGAATTGCTTTGTTACCGACATCGAGTAAAGCCTCCCCCATTTCTTCTACTGCAATGTTAAATTGCTCTGCCCAATTCGCAGCATCTCGGATAAATTCTCTGGATAAGGACTCGTTGACTGAAGAGTAGTAATAGTCCATTGGGTTTTTACTCCTACCAGCAGTAAGGACGGCATCGGCTGCTTCTGCCCAAGTAGCACCAATACGACGGGATTTCTCCCAGATTTTCACATTGGATTCATCCTTAATCCATTCTTGCTGGTAGGGTAAAAGAACTGAGGTAGGATTGTTCATTTTTCAGAGATTATGGGGACAAATCCAAGTTGGCACAAAAATCAAGCAACTTCAATCTGCTTTACATCATCAACTTGTATCCAAATGGTAGCACCACTACAGCGAGCATTATGGGCATCTTGAATTAGCTCAACTCCTGGTGCTAGTGTTACCCGTTTGCAGTAGGTACTGCCTTTGTAGGTATTGACTGCGATCGCAGGTTCATCAACGATAACACCAGTAAGATTGGTTTGTTTCTTGTTCGAGGCAACTATATGTCGATTAATATAGATTTGAGCTTTCATTACGCTACCCCCAAGATACGATTTTTTATAGCATCTACGGCAGTATCGGAAAGACCTCCTTTGACAACAATCTGAGAAATTTCTTCAGAAGCTGCCTTGAGCTTTGACCTAACTTCCTGTTGATATTTTTTGAGGGAGACGCTAGATTGATTCAGTTTCGCGATCGCACCAACTAACTTGGGTAAGTTCTCAACGGTATCTTCTTCGAGGTAGGATTCTACATCTAGACCAACTAGAGCATCATAGAGTTTATTCTGAGCCACTCTTGTTAGAGCTTCTGCCATTGCCCCTTCGTCGTCGGGGATAGTTTCGGCTAAAACCTTGGCTTGTTCAGTAGCGATGGAGATTGCTTGGTGTTCTTTTTGGAATTTTTTACTATATCTATGAATGGATGATTTAGAAATGCTGTAACCTTGTTCATCAAGCCAATCAGATAATGCTACATAATCACTAAAACCGTTTTCTAATAATCTTTTATTTAATTCCTGTTTTACGTTGCTTGGTAACTCGGTTAATACTTTGCTTTTCTTGCCCATGAGAATAATAATTTATATAATTAATCTCATTTTCGTGGTGGGAAGAGGCGATTTTCAGGGGGGACAATTTTGGGTTACGCACCATACTATCAAGGAGAATTACCTCTTTACTGGAGAGATGAGCGAAGTGGTATTTTATCTGCTGCTATCTGGAGTTATTTCGATTATTATTCTTTGGAAAACGTAGATCGCTTAACTAACAATTGTCTTAAAATTGGATTAGACCCTTTTTAAGCTACCCGTTGGTAATAGCTATTTTTATTAAGGTTAAATTTAGCAATCAATTCAGCATCAAGAGCTTTAATGCGTTTTTCTCTCTCCTTTCTTACCATTGTCCAAAAAGCATCATTGAAGCTAGATGATAGATTAACTTCCCTAAAATCTAAATAACAGCCTCCCATAGCTTCGGCAAGGATTTGTAGGTTTTCCTGACCAACGATAGGAGTTAACTTGCTTTTAGCTCTGGCTTTATTAGGCACATAAATTTTTCTGCCACTACCAAAGTTAATTAGGGCTTTAGTTGCTTCTAGACCAATTAAATTAGCAATTTGATATAGGGAATTTGGTAAATCGTCTTTGGTGATGAACTGCCACAGTCTATTTTTATCGATCTTATTTTTTTGGTAGTAGTAGTGAGCCATGATTATTATAAAAATTCTTATATATCTATATTCAAACCCTTTCAGTGGTGAGTCGCAATCCAGTACAGGGACGGAAGATAGGGGGAAATTATTGATAACTTCATAAACTAATCTGTAGGGATACTTAAAATGGGGAAAATCAACCAAAAAAACTATAAAAAGCTGACGAATTTAAGGTGTAAGAGCTATAAAGTTATAGAAAATATTTATCGAATCTTTATTAGTAGTGGCTGAATTCTACGATGAACTCTTTGATATATGTGAATCTCAGGGGACTAAGGTTGGGAGTAGGTTCAAAACCGTAGTACTGGAAAATTTAGCAGGAGAAGAGGAGAGAATAATTCGCTGGAATTCCCCTTTACTTAGCTTCGATCTAAGCAAAACCCTATTCTCTAGGGAGATGAAAAACTATGTCATTGATTTTTTCGACATAGTTGGTGGTGCTAATGTGGGTTTCCGATACAAGGACTGGAGCGATTATTACGCCACAGAAACAGCAAACAATAATAAATACGGTTCCTTAACTCAAGGCATTCTCTATGGAGCGGGCAAGGAATATCAATTAATTAAAACCTATAAGGTAGGCAATTGTATTAGCTATAGACCAATTACTAGACCAATTGCGGAAACAATTTCGATTTATGAAAATGGGGTATTAAGTACGGAATGGAATGAAGAAAATGGCAAAATTAATTTTATCAATCAACCAACGGGAACACTAACAGCCAATTTTCATTTTGATGTCCCTGTAATATTTTCTGAGCAAATAAGATACGATCTAAAGCGAGATAATGGGGAACAACAAAACTACAGCTTACAAAGTTTAAAATTAGAAGAAATTAGAGAAGAACATCAATATTGTCCTTTTGATTCTTTTGGCGAATTAGAAATATTCAAGTTGAAAGGATATATAGATAGTGTTACAGAGTTAGAAAATGAAAATGAAATTATAGAATTAACTTCGGGATATAAAACTAGAACAGTAAGATGGGAAGACAACAAACGCAGTTACTTTTTAAACTCTCAAGTTTTAGACCAAGAACAATTAGATTATTTAATCGCATTTTGGCGATGTGCTAAAGGTAAAGGACTAGAATTTAATTTTGATGATCGGACTTTTGAACATGGAAATATTAGGACTAGGTTTAAACTAGACAATTTAATTTTACAACTAAATAAACAGGGACTATACCAAACAGAAGGGATTAGATTAGTCGTAATCAATAGCTTTAATTATGAAGTGTTATTGGGTAGTATTCCTAGCAGTTTTGAAGCTGGTTCTTTTGTTGCTATTAGTGGACAGTTAATCGATGCTAATAGTAGGCTGCCCATAAGAAATTCACAACTAACAATACAATTTGACTTCGCTGAAAATGAAGAAAGGTTTTTAATCACAGACACTGAGGGGTTTTTTGAAACTAGTTTTAATATCAAACCAAACTTACTTCATCCTGATAGTGGTAAGTTAATAGTTAAGAATACTCTTGCCAACTTTATCTATAAAGAAATAGACGTTGTTACTAATGGGCAAGCGGAACCAGTTTTCAGTCTGAGTATCCCTGGAAAAATCACATCGGGAGGAACAATTATAGCATCTGGAAATGCACCACCAGCTACAACTGTTCATGTGGTTTCACAGACCAAACCTGGATACAATCCGCTATTCAATATAAGCTTAATCAATACTTCTACAACCTCCAATGCTGTTGGTCGATGGTCTGTTGAAATTCCCACATTAGAAGAACAATTAAGTTCAAGAATACAGGTGACAGCTTCTCACGAAGATTTTAAAAGTATAACTGAAGAAACTATTATCGAATTTCTCGATTTTGACCCCATATTAGGATTAAATCAAGTTATTTACAACTGATGACTATAACACTAACAAATTGGAATAATAATGTTCAAAGGAAAGCCCCTATTAAATTAGAAGTTTTTGACAGTTCTAATAACTTATTTTTTGAGAATAATACAATTGCTACAACGGAAGGGAATTTTGTTATTACTGCTGTGATTGCTCAGAGCCGAGCTGGGGAAAGGGTAACTTTTCGATATACCAACACAAATACAGGAGAATTTAGGGACTTTCCCTATCAACTGCCAGAACTAACCACAATCCCTTTAAAAATTCAGATTGATGCCATTGTCTATACCAGCAACTCAAGTAACGAGCAATTGCTTTATGATGTTTTTCCTGGGATTCCTAGAACTTTAAGCATGACCTATCCTGACAACAGTATTGAAACTTTAGATACAGGAAGTAGCGATGCTAAAACCAAAGCAATATTTTTAAATTTTCCTCCCACCTCACAAATTGGCATATACAACTTATCTCTTGATGCTATAGGCTATCCCAGTGGGATTAATAAAAGTTTTGAAGTTCGCTACGGAATTGAAGCAATACTACAGAGTCCCAATGGTCTAAAATTTCCTGGAGACAAGCACAGAATAGCTGTATATGGGGAACCTAACGGCATAGTAACCATGGCTGTTTTTGGCAATAACTACTCTATTACCTTAGACAATCAGGGATACAATTTATATGAAGTAACTATCCCCAATAATGCTAATTTTGGGCAAAATTCAGCAATTTTTTCTAGCAACTATTACCCAGGAACGGAAACAATATCAATCCCAGTTGATGACCCAGCAGATTATAGTTTGCAGTGTAATTTTCCCACCCAATTAATTACTAATGTCCAAAAAAATAATAACCCCACAATAAGGGGAATAGCTTTACCTGGAATGCTGGTCAATCTATCCATTACTGAATTAGAGGTTAATGTTCAAGCTAGTGCCAATAATTATGGTCAATTTCAAATATCACTGCCTAATATTAGTTGGCGATCTTCAGGCAATTTTAACGCTATCTTATCTAATGGCATAGTTAATCTGAATTTTACTGGTAGCCATAAACCAGATATAGAACTTGTCAGTGTTCCCTCGGCTAAAAAACAGGGAGATGTGGGACAACCATTTCAGATTCGAGCGGATAGCAATAGAAAACTGAAGCTAAGTATTTCGGGATTTAGCGACA
>JAAUYI010014513.1_pt1 | contig 35979 bp, 31 predicted proteins | sample 7278041 | NCBI WGS metagenome assembly JAAUYI01 (sample SAMN14350216, study PRJNA611818) | marine sediment metagenome | isolation source: surface marine sediment (0.6m) | place: French Polynesia: Moorea | collected 2018-08
ACCGGATTTAGTTCCGGATACCCATTTTTTTGGGATACCCAACAAAGCAACGGCGAGCGAGACGCGAAGCCCAAGACGTAGCGTAAGCGGAGTCTGTGGGTACTTCACTCATCGAATCCCTCGCGCCGTGGAAACCCCTGCCTTTAGGCATGGGGGTAAGGCGCAGGCGATTTTAATCGCCGTCCCCTTTTGGGGATGGATAAATAGAGGAGTAGTACTTATCCATTTCCCTGTATGCCGGGAATCGCCTTGCTACAAAGCGTAAAGTTAGCCAGCCTTCGGCAAGCCGCAAAGCGTCTACGACAATGTTAGAGGTCGGTGAGGGAGCGCGGTCTTGTTGGTTTCCAGCAAAGAGCGACTCCCGTTGGGCGAAGCCCTTCTCGAAGAGTACCCCGGAGGGGTACTATCTTAAAAGCACTGGCTTAACCCTTTAGACCTGTTTAACTTTTAATTTCTAGAGCAAGGAACTAGCGGAAGCATCCCGAGGTCACGGTCTTTAACTCTTGCCTCTAACGTAGTACTCAAGGTACTTAGTCTGGTCAGATTAGGGCTTTTCAAGCCCCCGGCTGTCTTCCGTGGGGTTTCTGACGCTCTCTAGGCTTTGCTTAAGCAATATCAGCTACCATTACCTTCGATTTTGATATGGCTATAACCTAGTTTAGCTATTCACGTATTTTAAACAGCAATCCATAATATCCCATGCAAGTCTTTTGTGTCAATAATAATTAATGATTAAATTATTTGGGTTAGAGACTGCTGCCAACTATCATACAACTTCTTCTTAGAAACTTAAGTATTAAATAATACTTTTAAAAAAAGATTATTATATATACTATTTGTTAATAACAGGACTTAAGCAACTGGTACATTTACACTCAAACTGTCACATAGGCTTGATTTGATTTCAAAACTTATATTTGAGATCAAATTTAAGTATCTGTGCCAATTCCCATTATGGTGTGACGCTTACGTAAGTCCTATATAAGCTGCACTGCATTTCACCATCACTTAAGGGAAGGTAATACTTTGCCTACTTTAGTTAATACCAAAAGTTTTAACATCCGAGTTATTACTTAGGTAAATGGCATAATTGAAGCATGAATAAAAAAAATACTGTTGTTTGAACTGCATCAGATGCTAAAATGAACTCAATGTTATTTACCAAATAATCAACGGCAGGGTAGCCCCTGCATTTATATATGGGGTGATTTTTGTTTCTACAAACAATCTGTATCAAATACTACTATATAATTTAGTTATTGGGCGGATGTAAATGGTGATGCGCTGGGTGCGCTCACAAGAAGAAAGAACTCTCTCTAAAGGAAAGAGTGTTCAAGTGCGAATGTTGTGGTCTTTTACTTGACCGCGATTTAAATGCAGCCTTTAATTTGAAGAAAGCCGTCAGTTAGGCGGTGTTAGCCTGTGGACAGAGTGCTGCCGACAGTTCTGGATGAAACAGGAATTAATCACCAAACGCCCCTGGTCAAAGCTACCTAGCGTAGAAATGTCTAGATGTGGGTAAGTTTGGGTAAGTATTATTTAACGGTACAACACAAATATCTACAATAAAAACTTCAAAGATTAAAAATAGTGACTTTTTTAACTGTGGCAGTCCAATCTACTCGTAGTTTGTGGCGTTTTGGACAAACGGTGCTGGGGGTGATTTTTCGTCATCCCATCCCTGGTACTAGCATCATTCCGATTTTGCCGGATGGTAGAATTGTCCTGATTCGACGACGGGATAATGGTCGCTGGGCTCTACCTGGAGGTATGGTGGATTGGGGAGAAGATATTCCCAATGCAGTACAGCGTGAATTGATGGAGGAAACTGGGCTAGAATTGGTAAAGATTCGGCGTCTCGTCGGAGTTTATTCTGCACCAGACCGCGATCCTAGAATTCACTCTATTTGTGTGTTAGTGGAAGCAGAAGTTAAAGGGGAGATGGAGGTTCAGGATACCTTAGAAGTTATGGATATTCAAGCTTTCCCTATTAATTCCCTTCCCGGAGAACCTATGTCTCACGACCATAGTCAGCAATTACAAGACTACTTGAGGGGCTTGACCATTTTGGCATAGGAATATTGAAGCTGGCGGATTTTGGATAAAATTTAAACATCTAAAGTCTATACACTCCCTAGAGTTATTAACATGAATAATCTATTCCGTAACTCCCGGAGAAAGCTTTCTGTTGGGTTAATTTTTTGGCGTGAGGTGGGTGGAGGCATTCCTGTAGTTTTTTTACATGGTCCTTGGCATGATAGCAGCCAGTGGGTATCAATAATGGAGTTACTGTCAGAAGATTTTCATTGTTTAGCACCAGATTTGTTAGGGTTTGGTGAATCCGATTTTCCCAATGTTCATCACTCAATAGATTTGCATGTGGAGTGTCTAGCTGAATTATTGGCAAGTTTAAAGCTAGAGAAAGTACATTTGGTAGGGCATTCCCTGGGAGGTTGGATTGCTGCTAGCTATGCTTTAAAGTACCCAGAAAAGATTTATAATTTAGTGTTGCTAGCCCCAGAGGGAGTCGAAATTGAGGGAAGCGAAAAACGTTGGCAGAAAATGCAGAGTTTAATCAAGCGATCGCCATGGGTATTTAAACTGTTACGAATGTTGCGACCTTTGACAAAGATTTTGGGTTTGGATAGGAAAATTGAACAAGAGTGGCGACAAAAAAATTTAATGTTGCAAAACCCTACAGGAAGTCAGTTATTATTTCTACGTCAACAATCTGAAATTCATGCAGAATTATTACAAAATCAATTGCATTTGATGGCAGTTTCAGTATTAATTTTGCAAGGTGGAAAAGACATTTCAGATGCCTTAATGATGAGTCATACCTACGCTAAATTAATTCCACAAGTAGATATGAAAATAATTGATAGAGGTGGAGGTGACTTACCTGAGTTATTTGCTAGTATTGTGGCGGGAGAAATTCGTGATTTTATTCAAACTCAAGGTGAAAAGAGCTGATAGAAACCTCATCATATCTACTTAAATGTCCTTCACCTGTTGATAAAAACTATGGTTCTTCAGTACCTGTTATGCTGAATTTATATCAACAAAATTAAAAAGCTTGCTATGTTATGTAAGGAAGATTATAGTTATTTTCGAGCATTATTTATTAATATTGCCTCTTTCTCCTGTTGCCTGTTCCCTCTTAACAAACTGTGAATTTAGGATAACAAGTACGGTAGAACCAAAACTATCATAACGATATTTCTTTTTAAATCTTGGAAATCCTACTATTTCTCAGATTACGTAGTGCTTGTTGTGGCGCACATTTGCAAACTATCTCCTAAGCCCTTCGGGCAGGCTGAGTCGCAAGCGACACGCTGCTTTGAACGCTAACAAAGACGCTACGGGAACCTAATACCTAGGAAATTTAATTTTCTTATCTGGAAAAGTTTGATTGTGTGATAAAATTTGCTCACATAAAGCTAATCACCAGTTATAAGCATGTCTAGCTGTCCTTTGCATATTTAGCTAATAATTTTCTTTGATGATTATTAAGTTATAATTCTGTCTTAAATCCTAGTAGCATGGGTAGACAACTGTTTAACGAGTTTATTATATACCAAATCTAGTCCTTCCTTAGTGCTTGGAAAAACTTACTCATTTAACCTAAAAATCTGATTAAATGAGTAAGTTTAGTAATAAATGAGTAGATATTTGATTACTGTTGCTAGCCCCTCAAATCTCAGTCCAGCCGCCATCTACCACGAGTTCTTCACCAAGTATGAAGGAGGACTGGTTGGAGGCAAGAAACAAGACCGCATTGGCAATTTCCTCAGGATTACCGAAGCGCTGCATCGGTATTTCCTCTTGGAGTTGACGAGCGAAGTCTTGGAGTTGGTCTTGAGGTACTCCCAGCTTGCCATAAATAGGTGTCTGGATCGGACCAGGACTGACAGCGTTAACACGAATACCACGACCGATCAATTCTGCTCCAAAGGTGCGGGAGAGCGAACGCACAGCTGCCTTGGAAGCTGCATATATGCTCGACCCAGTCATACCCATTTGGTTGTTGACGGAGGTGTTTAGAATAATACTACCACCTTCCCCCATGATTGGAGCAGCTTTCTGAACAGTGAAAAATGCACCCTTAAAGTTAATGTTGAAGACCTCATCAACTAGAGTTTCATCAACAGCATCCAGGGGAGCTAACTTGGCAATGCCAGCATTGACAAACAACACATCTAGACTCCCGAACACCTCCTTTACTTGATTTACCATTGCCTCGATGTCGCTCACCTGACTGACATCGGCACGAATTGCCAGCACATTATCACCCAATTGCTTGGCGGCTTCATCCAGTCGTTCTTGATTCTGTCCGCTAATTGCTATGCGAGCTCCTTCTGATTTGAAGAGTTTTGCACTAGCAAAGCCAATCCCGGTTGTGCCCCCTGTAATCAGTGCTGTCTTTCCACTTAGTTGTGCCATGTGTTAAATTTCTCCTGGTTGGTTGTTAGTTAAGACTCTTGCACTTATTTGCTGTTTTAGCAATCTCTGTTCTCTGTGAAGAGTTCCCCACCTCACCCAAGAAGTTTTGGGAGGGAAATCAATTTCCATTTCCTACTCCCTGAGCTTAAGTCTTACGACTTTTGAGCGCATAACTTTGAACTATTGACATTCTTTTCTGAATGTGTTTTGATTCCCCTTGAAATTAAACCAGCACCTAACATCCCAAAAGCTAATAAGCCAATGGGGAAAGAAGATTCAGGTACGTTAGCGGTACGAACAGCTTTTTGATCGATCAACCCTACCAAAGATCCCGGACTTGGATCTTTCAATATTAAGTCGAGGGTTTGATTACCCACCTCTGAGGGAAGGGTAACTGTCTTGAAGACTTCTCCAATCTCAAATGTCAGTGGAATATCTAGTCCATTGCTCAGACCCAAGACAACACTGGAGGATGCATCCGGTATTCCTGATCGCCTAATGGTGACTTCGTCACCTGTGAATTCAGATGCCTCAAAGCCAAAGGTCTTGGGAAATGTTAGCCCAAAGTCTGGAGCTACTGATAGGAGTCGGGGAATGTCAACAGCTGGTGGATTAATTGGATCGACAACTTCTTGACCAACCTCTATGAAAAATCTCTCTATATTCCCCACCGAATTTGGATCGTCTTCTGGAACAGGTTCATAATAAAGCAGCATCCTAGCCGGATCGGATGCTTTATTTTTAAAGGAATGAATTATGGTCGCAGGACCGTAAACTAAAGTTCCTGGCTCTCCTGCAATCAATTCGTCTGCTACCTGTAAGAAAACATTTCCCTCGACCACGTAGAACCATTCATTTTCACGGGTATGGAAGTGTAGGGGAGGTCCATTAAAGGTAGGAACTAAAACGTCGAAAATCGAAAACTGACCGCCATTGTCCTGGGCTCTCTCTAGAAAAGTAAAGCGTTCCCCCCCACCAGACCAGAGGACTAGCTTATTGGGATCGAGTGGGTCGGGTAAAGTTCCCGTTTCTGCCAGGTCAATGTATTCCTGCAAAGAGGTTGGAACTGGCGGATCTCCTGGTCTGAAAGTTGCAGCTTCTGCAACGGAGCCTATGGCAAACGTTAACATTAAAGAACTAGCAAGACTAAATGCCTTTGATTTTAATGATTTCATTAGTTTAGTTTCTTCCTAAAACTTCTTATTAGTTGAGCTAATTTCCTTACCGTTAGGTCGAAGATGCCGGATTTTTATCTGGGTGTAGCTTTTTTGTAGCTTTTTGTCCGGTTTTCCTTGCACAAAACAATTATTGTCAGTATTTACTCTGATATTATAGGCAATCTTCTGCTGGGAAGGAAGTAATTATTTCCCCCATTCCCCAAAATATTAAATTTGCTTCCACAATTAAACTGGCGGCAATTTGGGGAGCTTGTAATTCTATATACTCAGCAATTAAAGTGCGATCGCCACCGGTAATCACTACTTTCCCTTCTGGAAACTCTTTCCACCAGGCTTCAATAAAATCTTTAATTCCAGCTAAAATAGTATAAAAAATTCCACTTTTTATCGCTTCTTGCGTATTTTTACCCCAACGGTATGGCAGAGATACAAGATGATGCACCCTTACAAAAGGTAACTTTCCCGTTTTTTCCCCTAAGGTGGCAAATTGTAAACCTAGTCCCGGAAGAATTGCCCCTCCTACTAGATTTTGGTGACTATCCGCACCAGTAAATGTCAGTGCTGTTCCTGCATCAATTACCATTATGGGAAAACCCAAAGTCTTCCCAGCACCAAATAAAGCCAAAGCGCGATCAATTCCCAAGGTGGGATAAAGTCCCTGAAGTGGTATTTGTTCTAAGGTAATGATGCGAATATTTTCATAGGTTTGCCATAGTTGGGTTTGACCGGGAACTACGGATGCTAGGAGGAGGGGAGGGGGAAGAGTGGGGAGAGTGGGGAGAGTGGGGAGAGAAATGGTGGATGATAAATCAGCGAGGGTTTGAGATTGGGCGAGTTTATGAATAGCAGATTTAGGGAGATAGTCGGTATTCCAAGTTGATTGCAGAGTTTTTCCGGTGAATAAGCCCCAGTGCAAACGGGAATTACCTATCATTAAGGCTAGCCAAGTTTCCACAGATTTTTTGTATGTATTGTAAAAATTAACGGATTCCCAATTCAAAAATATCCCAAAATATCTTGGGGTGGAAGAAATGTAACTGCCGATAGTAAGAGACGGGCAGGATGCCCATCCCACATTATTTCTTGGTATTCCCTAAGTCAGATAAATATATTATGAGGTGTGAGTACAACAGATTATTTATTTTTTGCGCTTTCCGTATTCTCCGAATCACATACTATATAATGAGCCGTTTGTCAATCATGGGGAAATCGGATGAATAATGTGCTTGGAAAAATAGGGCAACCTAATGTCATGACAAACCTTGTTCTAGGGATGAAGACTACGAAAAAATAGGCTTTCAGGGTTTTTCCCAAAAAATGGTTACACTATTTCCCAGATACATATTTTTTATCATAGCGTGAAAAGACGTTATTGCGTCAATTAATTGGGAAGATTTTTCATTAAATTTTTGACAAAATTCTCTTTTTATTTGCTTATTAAATCAATTTACAGTTAATGAATAATTTTTAATTATCAATATTCCTGTGACGGTAGCATCTTTATAGAAGAGTTGGAAAATTCTCATTCTATTTAATTTGACTTCTCACCCAGTTACGGAATTCTCGTATCAGTTCTAAGTAATCTTGTTGATTTACCTGTTGTAAAAATCGAGAAATTTCCTGAAGCGGTAAATTGGGAAAGGCTAAACTCTGTTCAACAGTTACATATTGTTGATTTTGGAGAATGTTGATAGTAAAGGAATTACCGTCATAACGCCAGATTTCCGGTACACCCATATCCGCGTAGATTGGTAAGCGATTTTCACAACTACTGGTAATATCAATTTCTACTACTAAATCTGGTGGAGGGTCTTGTTGGAGGTTAATTCTGTTTTTACCTTTAACTGCATTCAGGTTAGTAATGTAGAAGCATTTATCTGGTTCAACTCCACTAAGTTGTGGAAGTTTGAAAGTAGTAGAACCAAGAGGATAGATTCTAATTTCTAGTTCTTCAGCAAGAGTTTCCACGAATCGACCCATTACTTCTTTGTAACGTTCATGTTCTGGTGATGGAGAGATGATTTCGAGATTCCCGTGGTTATATGTTAGTCGTAGACGGCGACTATGATTGAGTTCTTGCAGTAAGGTTTCATAGGTTTTCCAGCTGATACCTGATAGGTGGATTATTTCTGTTGGTTGGAAGGGAATAGTAGTAGTCATAATAGTGTTTTTAGGTATTAGGAAGTGAATGAGGTGATTTGAGATTTGGGATTATATCTTAAATCTACCCCTAAAGGGGAAATAGGGAAAGATAGTGAAGTCAAATCTATACCTCATGGGAGTAATACTAACCTTGAAATAAATTTAAAACTGACAACCTGCACCAATCTCTTTCAGTCCCATAACCCACCTTGAAATAAATTTCAAGGCTAATAAACCAAGTACATTAAAATGCACTCTCATTCCTTACTCAGTCTGATTTATCATACTTTGTATATGAGCCTAGGAATTTATTCCTAGGCGGTAAGGATGTTTAATTGCGAATGGTGCAAGTTTTAGAAGTCAACAAGTTGTTTAAAGATGACCAAAACACAATGATTTAGGGTAGATAATCTAAGATAAACGTTGCCACAATCTAATTGTTTTATCTTTGCTTCCACTTACCAAAGTTCGACCATCAGAGCTAAATGATACTGATGTTACTGCTTTAGTATGTCCTTTTAGTTCGGCGATTTCTTTTCCTCTGTAAACATCCCAAAGTTTTATTGTTTTGTCGTCACTCGCACTAGCAAGGATTTGACCATCAGGACTAAAAGCTATTGAGTTGACTGAATTTAAATGATAGCCAAGTGTAGAAATAAGTTCTCCTGTAGTTGAATTCCAAAGTTTGATTACTTTATCCTGACTACCACTTGCCAATATATCCCCTTGTGGGCTAAATGCTAGTGAATTTACTTGTTGGTCATGGGCTGGTATCTGATATATATAATCTTGATATTCTAGATTCCAAGGATTTTCTAGATTCCAAGCTGTAATTCTTCCTTTATTTTGTCCACAAGCAATAATTAATTTCCCCAACGGAGTATGACTAACTGCTATTGAAAAAATTACATTTTGGGCTCTAATTTTTTTAATTTGACAATTACTTTTAATATCCCAAATGACAACGTTTAGGTCTTGACCACCACTAATGAGATAAGGAAGGTTAGGAGCAAAAGCTACAGCATTTATCCTAGCCCAGCATCCTGGTTTTCCATAAAATGATATTTCTTTTTCAGTGTCTATTTCCCATAGTTTGACAACATTTTGCTCTGGCGTTGTAACCATTGCAGTTGCAATATATTTTTCGTTATAACTAGTGGCAACAGGAGTAGGATGATAAAGTTTGGATACTAAAATTTCACCTTTCAAGGTATGAGTTTTTTGAAAGTTATTAATTTCACAAACAACAGTTGGTTGACTAAGTAAATTGTTTGACATTAATGAATCGCATCTAAATGTTATGCCATTTTTAAAAAATGCGACTGAAGTAATTTCGTTCCAAAGTTCTTTGCAAGGTTTGCTAATCCATTCCTCCTTTTTATCTACATTTTTGATACTACAATTGTTATGTATGATTTTTTCTTTTATATAATTACTTAAATATGGTTTCAGTATCTTTAACAAGCAAATATTTGTAACTGGTTCTGTAGGCGAACTAAAATGTTGTGATTTAATAGCAGGTTGAGAAGCTGTAGTATTCCAAAAATCCTGATAGTGAACTATCATCTTTTGATGAATTTATTCTAGATTTTCCTGAGTGACTAGAATATCAGGTTGTAATCCTTGCAAAACAATACCTTCTATTAAATAAATTTCTCTCCCAAAGGAATCTTTCAACACTCCCCGTCCTTCAATTCCTGTATTTTCCGACGTTGCTTCAATGACACGGAAAACTAAAGTTAAATCACCCACTTTAGAATTATGAATTTCACGGTAGTACGCCGTTCCAACTTCTGTTAAGTCTCCACCTGCTGCTTTAGCTAATAGGCTTGACGTTTTTGATTCACACATGAAATCGGGGGCTACTATAGTTCTATAGTCAAGGTATTGATTACACCCGACTAGAAAAGCCCAAGCTTGAATATTTGTCATAGTAAATCGTTAATTGTCTAGATTTGCTTTAGATTAGATGCAGGAAATTTAGATTCAAGTTCATCTGTAAGGGAAATAAAACAGTTAACAACGTGCTTAAGCGCTGTTTCTTCATCAGTTACTTTTCTCAAAGATTCAGCTTGTTTACGACGTAGTTCTTCTGTTTTTTTCGCTGCTGCTTCTCGCTTCTCTTGGGCTGGCTTTTCCAAATCATCAAGAAAATCAATCAAGTCCTCTAAAATATCTTCAGCAAACCTGTATTTTATCGGCAAAATTTGTTTGACTATAGCAACACCTACTTTCCCAACACCTCCAACAACCTGTCCTAGTCTTTCCCAAAAACTCAGATTAGGTTTAACTTCAATTGGTTTACTTTCTGCTTGCTTTTTCTTGATTATTTCCTCTAGGGTTGTTTTAATCATGTCAGGCAAAATACAAGCTAGAGGCATTTCTACTAAAAATGGATTAGGTAAGCTTCCTGTTTTAGCCATACTTCCATCTGGCTGGAGTTCTGCAAAACCCATACCTACTGAACTAATCGGAATTAGTCGAACTGGTAAACGTGCTTGATTGCATAGTTGAATTAAGTTTCTGAATTCTTCAATTTGTAGTAACCTATCTCGGAGTTCCTCTAAACTATATTCATCAATAAGGGTATCCCACTTACTAATGGCAGCTAATACCGACCAAGCAAAAATAATTAAAGAAAAAACGCTTTCATTCTCGGATAAAGCAATAATTAAAACAACTGCGGTAATCGTTAAAGTCCCTAATTTAGCAAATTTATGGGATTTAGCTATTTTGGGGAACAAATCTTGTGTTAATGCCGCCGAACAAGAAAGAATTTGAGAATCAGCAGTCGAAACAATAGCTGCAAATAAACCCGCCATCATCAATCCCACTAAAACGGCTGGTAATAAGTCGGCAGATAAGTACAGCAGCGCTAATTCTGGATCCCCTCCTTGTGCCAATTCCGGCAAAAACACTCTTGCTGCAAGTCCGATAGAAATGGCAGTAAAAGCATTTACCAAACCGCATAAACTCTTAAGATTGCGAGCAAATCCCATATTGTCCGCTGAGTCGATTGCCATTGCCCTTGACAAAATGTGAGGTTGTCCCACAGCGCCAAACCCTGCTACTAACCAAGCGACAAAAAAAGCGGTAAAACCCCAAGCTAAATTAGACGGAAACATTTGCACTCTTTTTGGAATCTATCGCTTCTAATTGTGTCCAAATCTTGTCGATTCCGCCACTATTAAAAAGAAGCGTTACCAACAGCAAGATCAAAGAAAAAATCATCACTACTGACTGGATTGCATCCGTCCAAATATCGGCGCGAATCCCCCCAGAAAAACAGTAAATAACGACGATTACCGCCCCAGCAATCGCCCCCCAGTAATAATTCCAACCAAACACCGTATGAAGTGCCTTGCTACTTGCCACCAACTGCGCTGCAGCGTAAGAACCTAAAAAAGCAAGGGTAATCAGGGCTGTTATTGTCTTAATCCAGGGAAAACCACTTGTTTCTTGACCCAGAAAAGCCGAAACCGTTTCCGAATTTGTATCCTCAGAAACCTGTCGTAATTTTTTAAACACCAACCACCAAGCTAGATAATCACCGATCGCCCACCCAATTACCAGCCAAATAGCAGAAATACCGCTAACATAGGCATAACCAACTTGTCCAGTAAACAAAAAGCCGCTTTGTCCGGTAGACATTGCCGATAGGGCAGTCAAAATCGGATTTACATTGCGACTCGCCAATAAATAATCAGCCGTGGTATTTTTCTTGTGTTTGGCAGAAAAAATTCCTACCACAGTAAATGAGAGTGAAAAAAATATAAAAGCAATAGCGATCGCGATTTGGTTATTCATCATTATGGTAATAAAGGTCTTGACATCCATCCATGAAAAAAGGCAGGATTTTACCTGCCTTTGTTATAGATTATGATCTAAACTTTAGCAATTACAACTTATCTACCATTCTAATCCCCAATATCTGGCGCATTCATGGACACCGCAGGGACTTTTTGCTGTGCCAAACTTGGAACTGCATCCCGCAATCTAGCCGTTAATTGTACAGTTGTAGAATCGTACATTTGAGTCAATAATTTGGGATATAAACCAATACCAATAATTGGTACTAACAAACAGGCAATGATAAACACTTCCCGGGGTTCAGCATCGATAAGTTTCTGGTGAGAAACTAACTCTTCGTTTTCTTGTCCGTAGAAAATTTCTCGCAACATTGACAGCAGATAAATCGGAGTTAAAATTACCCCAACTGCCATCAAAAAGACGACGATCACTTTAAAAGTGGAACTATAAGCATCGCTGGTGGCAAATCCCACAAATACCATCAATTCTGCTACAAATCCACTCATTCCTGGTAATGCTAAAGAAGCCATGGAACAAGCGGTAAACATGGCAAAAATCTTCTGCATTCGCTTACCAACACCACCCATTTCATCCAACATTAGGGTGTGGGTACGGTCATAGGTAGCACCGACTAAAAAGAACAAACTCGCCCCAATTAAACCATGGGAAACCATTTGCAAAACTGCCCCACTCATACCCAAATCGGTAAAGGAAGCAATACCAATGGTGACAAAACCCATGTGGGAAATTGAGGAATAGGCGATTTTCCGCTTTAGGTTCCTTTGGGCAAAAGATGTAAGGGCAGCATAAATAATATTTACTACCCCCAAAATCACCAACACCGGGGCAAAATAAGCATGGGCATCGGGAAGTATACCAGCATTCATGCGAATTAAGGCATAACCACCCATTTTCAGGAGAATCCCAGCCAGTAACATGTGTACCGGGGCTGTCGCTTCACCATGGGCATCTGGAAGCCAGGTATGTAGGGGAATAATCGGTAACTTGACAGCGTAGGCAATCAAAAAGCCACCATATAGCAATAATTGCAGATTCAGGGCGTAATCTTTCACCGCCAGCGATCGCATGTCAAAGGTAACAGTATCGCCATAAAATGCCATGGTCAGTGCTGCTACCAAAATAAATAGGGAACCGCCAGCGGTATACAAAATAAATTTAGTGGCTGCGTATTGCCGCTTTTTACCACCCCAAATCGCCAGCAGCAGGTACACGGGAATTAATTCCAATTCCCATACCAGGAAGAACAACAGCATGTCCTGGACGGCGAATACGGCAATTTGTCCCCCATACATCGCCAGGATTAAAAAATAGAATAATCTGGGCTTCAAGGTGACAGGCCAAGCTGCTAACACTGCCAATGTGGTAATAAATCCAGTCAAAATAATTAGGGGCATAGATAAACCATCTGCCCCTACTGACCAATTCAAATCTAGTTGTGGAACCCAGGGGTAGCTTTCTACCAGTTGTAAATCTGGGTTGGAGAAATCATAGCCGGTATAAAAGGCGGCAACAATGATGGCAAAATCTATTAGCCCCACAATTAGGGCATACCAGCGCACTGTTTTACCGTCTTTATCCGGAATAATCGGAACTAGCAGCGATGCTGCTATGGGCAACAGAATAATGGTTGTTAGCCAGGGAAAATTAGCTGTATTCATGAAGTCGCTAAGATGATGATTTCCGCTATCAGTTACTAGAACATATATTTTAGAGAAATCGGGTTTCTAAGTGCTGTCAAACCAAAATTTCCTGATTACCAACTCAAGAAATCCCGTTTCTAGGATGAATGAATCCAGTGTTCTAACTATAGCGCTAGAGTTTTTTGGGAGTGGAAACCCTAACTATAGCGCTAGAGTTTTTTGGCAATGGAAACCCTAACTATAGCGCTAGAGTTTTTTGGCAATGGAAGCCCTAACTATAGCGCTAGAGTTTTTTGGAGGGTGAAAACCCTAACTATTAACTAGCAGTTTTTTGGGTAAGTTGGTTGTGATTATTAGCTTGTTTTAACAAAAATGAAAAAAGATGAAGGCATGTAAATTGATTTTCCGCCTTCATCCTTATACAACAAGCTTCTTGACTAATAACTCAGTTTTGAGATACCAGAAGTGTTGACTCAATTTTGAGTAACTTTCAGTGACATTATCCCCACCGTATAGACGGATGGGTCCTATTCAAATCGCTTTGTAGACGCGTTCACGTACGCGCAGCGTTGCCACAGGCTAGTGTTCTCGTAGAGTAGCGGCTTCCCGAAGGGAAGAGATTTCCTGCTACCCTGCGGGTTCCGCGCTAGCGGTACAAAGGTCTTCACTGCAAATGCCCCAAGGACAAGCCATAGAGCAACATTCTAGCTCAGAGTCCTCCCCAGGCAGTTTAGAGACTCCTGATGCCCCAGGTCGTCTTTGTACAAGAAACACAAAGTGAGGTTAAAATTCCTCGTCCAGAAGGAGGTAAGGAATTTGGTATGTTTTTCCCATTACCCATTACCGCGACGGGAAGATTTTTTTCAACACCCACAAGGAATGTAGCATCCCCGTCGCTATTCTAAATTTAGGTGACACCAAAGAAAATCACCAAGCCCAAAACCGCACCAAATACAATCAAAGCGTAGAATTGGGCACGACCATTTTCAAAGTATTTTAGACCTTCCCCACTCACTAGGGTGAAAAAGCCCGTCAGGTTGACAGCCCCATCCACAACTCGGAAATCCACTTCCATCACTTGTCTGGCTAGACGACGCAAGCCCATCACAAATACACGATGGTAAATGTCGTCAAAGTACCACTTGTTCAGGGATAGGTTGTAAAGGGGTTTGATTTTGGCTGCAATGGCATCTGCATCAATTTTGCCCCACAGGTACATTAGGCAAGCCAAAGAAATCCCGACTATGGAAATAGCTACCGAACCACCCGCCATAATGTAAAATTCATTCAGGTCAACCTCAGCAGCTTTTTCCATTACTTCCGTTAAGGTTTCGTTAGGGGAGAAAATAAACTCCTCAAAGTAGTTACCAAAGGGAGTACCCACCAAACCAATCAAAATCGAAGGAATTGCCAGCACCATCAGCGGTAAAGTCATAGTCCAAGGAGACTCATGGGGAGAATCACTATGACCGTGGCTGTGGTCATCATGGTGGTGTTCGCCAGTTGCAGCCAATTCCCCCTGTTTCATCGCCCCAGGACCAAAATTGGGTACTGCTTCTGATTCTACCAAAATTGTTTGAGCTGATTCTTTGAGTTTAGCGATGATTTTCTCGTTTTTGCCCCGGAAACCTCCTTCAAAGGTGGAGAAGTACATCCGGAACATGTAGAAAGCCGTAATACCAGCCGTTAGCCAGCCTACAAACCACAATAGGGGATTAGCAGCAAAAGCAGCGCTAAGAATTTCATCCTTTGACCAGAAACCAGCAAAGGGGGGAATACCAGAAATTGCCAAACAACCAATCAAGAAAGTAATGGCAGTAGCCGGCATATATTTGCGCAGTCCCCCCATTAACCGCATATCCTGCGCCAATACCGGGTCATGTCCCACCACGGCTTCCATACCGTGAATTACCGAACCAGAACCCAAAAACAACATCGCCTTAAAATAGGCGTGAGTCATCAAGTGGAATAGTCCCGCACTGTAGGCACCTACTCCCATTGCCATCACCATGTAACCCAATTGGGAAATCGTGGAGTAAGCCAGACCCTTTTTAATGTCATTTTGGGTCATGGCGATAGTTGCCCCTAAAAAGGCAGTAAATGCCCCCGTAAAGGCAATGGTATTCATCGCCGCTGGCACATGTTCAAATACCGGGTACATGCGGGCAACTAGGAATACCCCTGCTGCTACCATTGTAGCGGCGTGAATCAAAGCAGAAATGGGGGTAGGACCTTCCATGGCATCCGGTAGCCATACATGGAGGGGAAATTGGGCTGACTTCGCCACCGGACCGAGGAACACTAAAATTGCAAATAGAATCGCCAGCATATTGCTAAGGGAACCCGTTGCAACCAGTTCCCCTAGGCGATCTCCCATTACATCAAATTCAAAGCTTCCTGTCGCCCAAAATAGCCCCAGGATGCCCAATAACAAACCAAAGTCACCCACACGGTTAGTGACAAATGCTTTTTGACAGGCATCTGCCGCTGCCTTGCGATCGTACCAAAAACCGACCAGCAAGTAGGAACACATCCCCACCAATTCCCAGAAAATGTAAATCTGTACCAGGTTGGGACTGACCACAAGACCCAGCATGGAGGAACCGAATAAGCTTAAATAGGCATAAAACCTCACATAACCGGGGTCATGAGCCATGTAGCCATCCGTGTAAACCATGACTAGGAAGGCTACAGTTGTGACAATCACCAACATCAAGGCTGTGAGGTTATCAACGGTGTAGCCCATACTCAGGTGGAAATTCCCAGCCGATGCCCACTCCAAAGTACGGAGATAGGGAGCGTGTCCTTGAATTTGACTCCATAACAAGGCAAAAGACAGCCCCATTGCAATTCCCATCAAAGAGATAATGAGAACTGCGTTCAGCTGCCGCAGGCGGTTTGTCACCTGATTTAAAGAAATTAATCCCAGCCCAACCAGCATTGCCCCCAACAAAGGCAAAACTGGAATCAGCCAGGCATATTGATAGATTACTTCCATCACGGACGCCTACTTTAATAGTTCTTAACTAACTTAGGACATTATTACAAACGGTTTTAGCAGGATTGAAACGGAGACTGTCTCCGCTTATATCAACTGCCCATCCGCAGGCAACTGTCCGGGTCGGATCTGTTAATAATTGTGACACACACCCTTTAGGATAAAATAATCCACCCAAATTTACCTGGGTGGAGAGTTTAGTATCGTTTTAGATTGGTCATTGGTAATTGGTCATTGGTCATTGGTCATTGGTCATCGGTAAAACAAAGAACAAATAACATAGATGTGCGGCGTCTTTCCCTAGGCTAGGACAAAGGAATAAGGACGAATGGCACGCTTGTTAAGCGCTTTCCTCTTGTAGTAACTTCTTTCTGGGCTAAGCCTGGAAACGCATCCGTTGGGGGCTGCTGCCTCCCATTAAGTCTGGAGGCAACAGCCCGCAATATAATACATTAAAAGGTAAAACCTTGTAACCAGGGAACGGGGAACAAATGACAACCAGGGAACGGGGAACAAATGACTAATGACTAATGACTAATATTGTGTTGTTTTCAGACTAAGGGACATCTCAAATTTAGGATTTTTGAATTATTGTAAATTTGAAGGCGTTTGGTGTAAGTGTTTTTAATTGTTTCTAAAGCCTGACGTAAATCATCTCTTCCCCGAAAACTCTCTAGACGTTCCCGGACACTACCATTTTCAATCAAAAGTAGGGTTGGTAGTGACTTCAGACCATAGCCATTGGACAATTTAAAATTTTCATCCGCATTAATTCTAACTAATTTAATTTCTTCACCACATTCAGCTTTCAATTGTAATAACAGTGGGTAGATCAATTTACATAATCCACACCAAGGTGCTTCAAAATTGACCAAAACAGGAATAGGAGATTCTAAAACTTCTTGAGTAAATGTCCGCTCACTAACCGACAACACCATGATGCCTCTAAAAATTATCAGCTTTTAATATCAAAGCAACTATCAGCAAAATCGGCACATTTGCTAGCAACTGCCGTGGAAATTCCTACACAAAATCTTCACAGCAAACATTATTCAGTGAGTTGACTGAATCTAGTCAGATGTTTGGAGAACACGGATATAATTGCTGTTACACGTCAAGGAATATGCCCATTATATCCTGCCCTGGTTCTCATTTCACGACCAAATTAAAAATTTTGGTCAGAGAATTTCTGCCCTTGTTGTGTTAAATCTCAAAGGGATAGAAAAAAAGATCCGCTGACAGCTACTTGTTAATCTCATCCTACATTGATTTGGTAGCGATTGCTAATCTAAAAATTATTTAATTGGTATCAAATGCTGCCTCTTCCTTGGCAGTTAAAATTATAATCCTATCCTACTGGTAGCTTGCATTAGCAGGGGGTGAGACCACCACAGCAGTAACACAAATACAGCTACCCCTAAATATGCGGGACGTAAAAATTCTTGCCATTGGATAGATTGACGACCGTCTAAAATAGCGAGAAAAGGAATTATACTGGTACGTCCTTTAACATCTTCAAAGGCAGAACCATAACGTTTACTCAGTCGGCGATCGCCATGCCAAACTCCAAACAGGTGATGTAACACCAAACCCACAGAGGTCACAAGGGTGAAGGTGGTTCCTAACCAGAGGGTGTGAGCAATACACCAAATTACTTGTCCTACCATTTGGGGATGGCGAGTAATGCGAATAATTCCTGTTGCGTACAGGTGTACTTGGGGCTTTTGAATGGCAGCAATTTCTAGTAGATTGAAGGTAGCTGGATACAAAAATAGAAATGAAATTGCTGATAATGCCCAAACAAAGGATTTTACTCCCGGTACTCCTTGGACTTGCCACAACTGCAAACCGTCATAACGATGGTTAAAAAAGTAAATAATTAAAATTACAGCTAATGGCAGACTCACAAGTGCAAATATTATGCGATAAAGCCTAGGTCCAATCTGTTTTTCAGCCCAAGGACGTAAAGCCGCACCCCCACTGTGGGCGATCGCAAAAACCAAGAGTAGTCCCAAAATTGTAAAATGACTGGGGGTTAACCAAGGTGGCAGCATCATATACATAAGTAAAGTAATTTTAAGAAAACTTAATTAAGTACAATCAATACCACAAAGTATTCAAAGGAGGACTCTAGTCAAGATGTTTTGTTATGTGAAGTTTAAAGTGTAAAGGATATACACCGTTCGTCGTTTCCCTTGGGATGCTGTTAGCGCAGCTTTCTGGGGGCATAGGCTAGAGGTTCCCAAAAGGTTAGATGTTCCAGGTGAAGTACCCCAAAGGTACATAGCTTTTCATACTAGCCTGGGGCACGGCAAAATCCGTACATACTTGATACTTTAGTAGAGTTATTCTCCTTTATTTAAGATGTAATAAATTACTCAAGCGCCAGAATGCTGGAATTGCTGCTAGTTAATTGCCAATGTTGCTCCTTTCAAAGTTTGTGGGTTGAGCCTTATGTCAGACCTTCCTTTCACTTTAGATCAATTACGTATCCTCAAAGCGATTGCCGCAGAAGGGAGCTTTAAACGTGCTGCTGATAGTCTCTATGTCTCCCAACCAGCCGTGAGTTTGCAAGTGCAAAATCTAGAGAGACAATTAGACGTGCCTTTATTTGATCGCGGTGGACGTCGCGCTCAATTAACGGAAGCGGGACATCTGCTACTGAGCTATGGGGAAAAAATCCTCAGTTTATGCCAAGAAACCTGTCGTGCGATTGAGGATTTACAAAATCTCCAAGGTGGTACTTTAATTGTTGGTGCCTCCCAAACTACGGGGACTTATCTGTTACCTCGAATGATTGGACTGTTCCGCCAAAAATATCCAGATGTGGCGGTGCAGTTGCATGTCCATTCTACTAGACGTACTGCTTGGAGTGTGGTTAATGGACAAGTAGATTTGGCAATTATTGGCGGTGAAATCCCTGGGGAACTGGCGGAATCCTTGCACATAATTCCTTATGCTGAAGATGAATTGGCGCTGATTTTACCCATATTCCATCCCTTTGCCAAATTAGAAAATATCCAAAAAGAAGACCTGTACAAACTGCAATTTATTGCTCTCGATTCTCAATCTACTATTCGCAAGGTGATTGACCAAGTACTAGCCCGCTGTGAAATCGATACACGGCGTTTAAAAATCGAAATGGAACTTAATTCCATAGAAGCAATTAAAAATGCTGTACAAGCGGGTTTAGGAGCCGCATTTGTGTCCACTAGTGCCATCGCTAAAGAACTGCAAATGGGTGTGCTACATAGTGCCTCCATTGAAGGTGTTGTTATCAAGAGAACGCTGTGGTTAATTTATAATCCCAATCGTTATCGATCCAAAGCAGCGGAAGCTTTTAGTCAAGAAATCTTACCCCAGTTTGCTATCCCAGGATGGAATGAAAAAATCTTAAAATCATCACCCAAAAACCTAGTAGTAAATGGTTTCGATCCAGCAATGTCCACTGTTGAGGAAGGTTAAGATGGTGTCAGTAGTCATGCAATTTTGGATTTTGCCCTCTTTTGGCGACCAGACAGCCCTATAGTTTCCCTCCCCGTAGCGGTACGGGGAAGTAAACTACAAAAGAGCGTTGATTTACTTAAGAGTTAGTTTGCTGTCAAGAGAATCTCCCCGGCAACTTTATCTTTTTTGGCAAACTTTCCAAGACTAACTTAGAGTTTTAGATTGTGGTTAGGCTTGCTGTAGCCATGAATTCTGTTCTGATTAGTCAGCCCAGACTCTTCTGATGCTCTTCACTCCTAACTGATGAGTGATTTCCCCATCCAAAATCCAAAATTCAAAATCTAAAATTCAATTGACTAATGACCAAGAACTATCATGGAAGTTTACTGTACTCGTCCAGGCTGTCCCCGTCCACAAAACTATTTTACAGACTTAGATAACAATGCTACTCTCAAAACCGTGCAGCAAAAATACTGCACTACTTGTGGAATGCCACTAATTTTGGTGGGACGCTATTTAACTACTAAATTACTAGGACGTGGTGGTTTTGGAGCCGCATTTTTGGCACTTGATCGCTATACTCCGGGAATGCGTGAATGTGTGGTTAAGCAATTCCAGCCATCGGGTAATTTATCTGCCACTCAATTACAATTAGCCCAAGACCTATTTGAACGGGAAGCGGTAGTTTTAGAACAAATAGGACATCGTCATGAGCAAATTCCCGACCTCTATGCTTTTTTCCCAATCACCGTTCCCAGTTTGCAAGGGGGACAGGAAGACCAGTTTTTTTACCTGGTACAAGAATATATTGATGGCAAAACTCTGGAGGAAGAATTAGAACAAAAGGGCAAGTTCTCGGAAACAGAAGTAGTGGAAGTATTGCGCTCAATTCTGCCTGTACTGCAATATGTCCATGACAAAAATATTATCCACAGAGATATTAAACCTTCTAACATTATGCGTCATCGTAATGGGAAGTTTTTCTTACTGGATTTTGGCGCAGTCAAACAAGTAGCAAATGCTCCTTCTGGAACTCCTGCTTCTACGGGAATTTACTCAATGGGATTTGCGCCACCAGAACAGATGGCTGGAGGAATAATATTTCCCTCTACGGATTTATATGCTTTAGCTGTAACTGCTGTGATGTTACTTACAGGTATACAAGAAGTAACTCAGCTATTCGATGGTTATCGTAATCAATGGATATGGCGATCGCAAACAAATGTGAGTTCCCATCTGGCGGATATTTTAGACAAAATGCTCCTAAGTGCGGCAAATCAACGCTTCCAATCGGCACAAGAAGTTTTAGATGCCCTTAATCCCCCTGTTGGAGTTGTAACCCCCCAACCAGTTAATCCCCCACCACAAGCGCAGCCACAGCACAAAATTACTCAACCCCCCCAACCACAGTCACCCCAGCAGCGTCCTCCTTCCATCACTCCCTTGTCCACTTGGGAATTGTTAGTAGGTTCGGCTTTTAGTGGGTTTGAAGGTTCGCTGATTGCCATTGCCTTGTTCAGTATATTGAAATCACCCATAATTACCTTAACTACTTCAGCATTGATTTTGGGTATGTTGATTTTTGCCCAAAACCGACGTTGGATTGAAAAAATAGATTTATTAATTATTGCAGCGATTACTTTTGCCATTATTTATTTTGTCGGCTTCCTACAGGCAGGTCTTGCTATTAAAGAAGTATTACTTTTATCTGTTGCAGCGGCTGTGGTGGCGATCGCTTTAACTTCTTTATTCCGTTTGATATATAAATTGTTATCGATGATACTTTAAAATAAAATTAGTTGCAGGGAACAGGGAACGGGGAATAGGGAACAGGGAACGGGGAATATTTCATCCTTTACCCTGTACCCTTGACTTAGCCGAAACCTAGTACCGCTGCCTTGGAAGTCATAGACGCGTCAGCGGAACCTCCCTACGGGTAAGTATTGTGTTCTCTGGCTTTGACATTTTATAAATGGTCTATTTATTTCTGCCGGGGTGTACTAGTTTTCCCTGTTGCCCGTTGCCTGTTCCCTCTTGCCTTTCATCCTTTACTCCTATGTCCCAAAAGAACGAAATCCCTGTTCTGATCTTGACGTTGTTAATTGCATTAGGATTGTTAGGAGGAGGTGCATGGTTGCTCAAAGATAATATCTTTTCGCAAAAGGAAGCAACCACAACTGAGTCCCCAAGCGATCGCCAATCAATTTCCCAACGCATCAGTTTTGGTGAACAAATACTCACAACAGGTACAACTTCTCCTGCAAAACGGGAAGGGGTAAAAGCTTTTGCAGATGGTAGCTATGACAAAGCAATAGCCAATTTGCAAGCGGCTTTGAAAATCAAGAAAAATGATCCAGAAACGTTAATATTTCTTAATAATGCCCGCATTGGCTCAGCAAAAAGCTACTCTATTGCTGCATCCGTACCTCTGACTACTGAATCGAATAGTGCGTTAGAAATTTTGCGGGGTATCGCTCAAGCTCAAAATGAAATTAATGCTGCTGGGGGAATCAAAGGAGTACCCCTGAAGGTAGCAATCGCCAACGATGAAAATAATCCAGAAATTGTCCAACAGATTGCCAAAGCTTTGGTAAAAAATCAACAAGTCTTGGGTGTGGTTGGTTCCTATTCTAGTGATGTTACCTTAGCCGCAGCCAAAGTTTATACGGAAGGTAAACTAGTAGCCATTTCTCCCACCAGTACTTCTGTGAAAATTTCTAAATTTAGCCCCTACATTTTGCGTACTGTTCCCAGTGATTTTATGGCAGCACGGGCTTTAGCTAACTATATGGTCAATAAATTACAGAAGCAGAAAGCCGCTGTTTTTTTTAATTCCCAGAGTAATTACAGTCTGTCTTTAAAATCAGAGTTTATATCATCTGTTTCCCTCCAGGGTGGACAGGTATTAACTGAATTTGACTTATCCCAAGCAAACTTTAGTGCAGATAAAAGTATAAAAAAAGCCCGTCAACAGGGAGTAGAAGTACTGATGTTAGCTACTAACACTAGCACCCTGGACAAAGCTTTGCAAGTGGTACGTGTAAACGAAAAACAGTTGCCACTGTTGGGTGGAGATAGCGTTTATACTCCTAAAACCTTAGAAATTGGCAGAGAACAAGCTTTAGGAATGGTGGTGGCTATTCCTTGGCATATTAATACCAATCCTAGTTCAGAATTTCCCACAGAATCTCGGCAATTATGGGGTGGTGATGTTAATTGGCGTACTGCTATGGCATATGATGCCACAAAGGCTTTAATTGCTGCCCTCAAAAGCAATCCCACCCGCATGGGAGTACAACAAGCACTTACCTCTGGTGGCTTTTCTGCTACAGGTGCTTCTGGGACAATTCGTTTCTTACCCTCTGGCGATCGCAATGCCCCAGTACAATTGGTAACAATTGTTAGTGGTAATCGTTCCAGAATTGGGTATGACTTTGAACCATTAAAATCCCGTTAACAACTAATTAACCAATTTTTAACCTTGTTTCTAATTGTTAATTCTTAATTCCTAATTGCCTGTAGAAAGCCTGAAACAATTGGCTTATTCTGTATAATTAAGGAAATTTTCATTTTTTTAATCAAGTAATTAGAACTATAGATATTTTTGAGTTGATACAGTAAATATAGACGGAAAAATTACCGTGAAATTACTGATAATTAACATAAAAAATTGCGTTTATAGTCATCAATCGACAAACGAGTATGTCCCCAAAAAACGGCACTAAAGAAACTACAATTTTGGTTTTAGCTTTTCTAGTAACAGTGGGGCTAGTAGGTGCTGTGTTTGTATGGATACTTAATAATCCAAATATTCAAAAGCTGTCTTCAGAACCGGAACAATCTCAGGGTGAGACTTTTGCTCAACTAGCAAACATTCCCTCAGGATTATTTCGTTATGGAGGTAGTACCACTTGGGCACCTATACGCAAAGAAGTAGATTCAAAAATTACAACTGTCTGGCCTAAGTTTGAACTCAAATACACTGATCCGATTACTGGTGTCCCCGGTTCTAGTACGGGTATCAAGATGGTATTGAAAAATCAGTTGGCTTTTTCCCAGTCCTCTCGTTCACTGAAAGTTGAGGAATACCAGGAGGCAAAACAACGGGGATTTTCCCTCAAAGAAATTCCTGTAGCACTTGATGGGATTGCGATCGCAGTTAACCCCAATCTTGATATTCCAGGTTTAACTATCGCCCAACTCAAGGATATATACACTGGTCAAGTCACGAACTGGTCGCAGTTAGGGGGTTCTAATTTACCTATTATTCCCTATTCTCGCCGTCCAGAAGAAGGCGGCACAGTGGAATTTTTTTATGAGAACATTTTAGGAGAAGAAAAGTTTGCTGGCAATATCAAATTCATCCCTACAACTACTGAAGCTTTGAGAAAAGTAGCAAAAAACACTGGCGGTATTTACTACGCTTCTGCCCCTGAAGTAGTGGGACAGTGTGGAGTCAAACCCCTGCCACTGGGACGAAAATCCGATCAACTCGTTCCACCTTACCAAAAGCCATTGATACCTCCTACTCAGTGTCCACAAAAGCGTAACCAACTAAATCCAGAGGTGTTTATCAGTGGTGAATATCCTATTACTCGGCGATTATTTGTGATTGTTAAACAAAATGGTCAAACCGATCAACAAGCAGGGGAAGCTTACGCCAACTTGTTGCTTACAAATCAAGGTCAGGAATTAATCTCTAAAGCTGGATTTGTCAGAATTCGTTAATGGGTTAACGGGTAACAAAAATTTGAGATTTTGGATACCCAAATTTAATTAGGACTTACGCAACTGGCATATTGATATTGATAATGTTTGTAGTAACTAACAACTTGCACTTCCAAAAAGGATAACCAGGAGGCAGAGCCTCAAATCCCTTAGTTACCAGCGTGACGCTGGTAACCAGAACATAGAGACCTCTGGCTCTGATTGAGAATGGTGCAAGTTAATCATTCTCAATCAACCCGGTTTATAGCCCAAGTATAAAATCTGTACTATTACCAATTACCAATTACCAATTATCAATTACCAATTACCAATTACCTATCTAAAAAAACTTATGTCACAAAAAAATGAGACACCAGTTCTAGTCTTATCCCTTCTAATTACCGCTGGGCTAATAGCTGGAGGTTTTTGGTGGTTTACGAGAAAAAATGGCTTTAACCTTGATGGAGGTAGTAAACCCCAACCTACTACTCCCAGCCCAATCACAGAAAATCAACCTGACCCAGGCAAAGTTAAGGGTACAACTTTCAAATCTGTAAACAATGTTCCTACAGGATTATTTAATTACGGTGGTAGTACTTCTTGGGCACCAATTCGACTTAGGGTTGACCCTGTATTGCAAGCAGCGCGACCAGAATATCGTCTGCGTTATGTAGAACCCAGCAGTAGTGCTCCTGGTTCTGGTAGCGGCATCCAAATGTTAATCGATGGCAGACTGGCATTTGCCCAGTCCTCTCGACCAGTTTTGGATGAGGAGTTAACTCGTGCTAAACAACGCGGTTTTAGTCTCACCCAAATCCCGGTGGCAATTGATGGCTTGGCAGTTGCGGTGCATCCCCAAATGAATATTCCCGGACTAACCATAAACCAGTTAAGGTCTATTTACACGGGCAAAACTACCAATTGGAGGCAACTGGGTGGTCCTTCTATCCCCATTAAAGCCTATTCTCGTCGCATTAGTGATGGGGGTACGGTAGAGTTATTTGTGCAAGACATCTTGGGTGGTCAAAGTTTTGCACCCCAAGTGGAGTTTGTTGCTACCACCACCCAAGCACTGCAAAAAGTTGCTGGTAACCCTGGTAGTATCTATTACGCTTCTGCCCCGGAGGTTGTACCCCAATGTTCAATCAAACCTTTACCAGTGGGACGGACACAAGGGGAATACGTTGCCCCTTACAAAGAACCACTTGTTCTGCGCTCCCAATGTCCCGCAACAAGGAATACATTGAACATTGAGGCTTTCCAATCAGGAAAATACCCAATTACTCGCAATCTATTTGTAGTGGTCAAACAGAATGGTCAACGGGAACAGCGAGCAGGAGAAGCTTATGCTAACTTCCTCATGACTGAGCAGGGACAGGAACTTATTTCCCAAGCTGGGTTTGTCAAAATTCGCTGACACCTGCCCTTGTTACTTTAGCTGGCTCTATTAATTGACTCAGCTGGTAAACAAATCAAGTTATCACCCTGGGTGAGAATTAAACCCCTTTGACGCAACTTACCCATTAAACGGGTAACGGTAACGCGAGTAGACCCGATTGCACTGCCGATTTGGGCATGGGTCAAGGGGAATGGTAGACAATAGCCGCGAATTATATCGGGATCTGTTTCGCTCATTGCCGGTTCTCCATATTCCTCAATTAACAAAGTAAGGAATCCTAAGAGTCGGTCAATAGTACGGCGTTGTCCCAAAGCACTCAGCCACAGTAGTTTGCGCTGGTGCTGATATCTAAAGGCATCCATCACCTCGCGACGGAAATGGGGCCAATTATCTAAATCGTGCCAGTACATCCACAGTACCGCAGTTTGGTCAACGTGAGCGTAAGACTGCAATGTAAATGGTGACTGAGCAACAATTTCAAATGGCTGTCCCGCTCCAACAAACCCTAAGAAAGCTTCTTCGGGGGTTCTGTTGATGCGTCGAGACGTTAACTGACTGGCTGTAGCACTTACTTGGGCTGTTCCCACCATGCGGACTGCACCCCTTTGCACCAAATACAGCAATCCAGGTCGAGCTGGAATGCGCTCATCTTTGCTAAAGGTGCGGCACCGGTAGTGTTCTTGTGCCCAATCGATAATCCGTTGCCAAGTCAAAAAAGGGCGTGATGCCTCAGAAAAAGAGGATGGAGATTGCATAGGTAACAAAGAGCGTTCGGCTGAAGACAAAGACGTTATAAACAGGTGCAAGGAGTGTCTTTGTGTTGGCGTGTCGGCTGATCGCCTTACAACGCCAGCCATCTATTCAAAATTGTAGGAAGCATTTTGCTCTCTACTCTTTTGTTATACTCTCAACTGTACAATGATGGTAGTATTCTTTACCAGTTGTTTTTCATAATTTCATGAAATTCTAATTTTCTACCCCTAAATTAAAGTTATGTCTAAAGACAGATGACTTAAATATAGGTATTTCTATTGATTGGATATTGAAGCTACATTTTTTGTGACTCAAAAGATACCATTCGGTAAACACACATCTATAAAGCAGCTAGTATACAGTCGGCTAGTAGAATCTCTGAGTATTTATGCCAATAGTAATCAAATTTTATGCACAATATATGAAAATATTCCTCTATACCAAGGTAGAGATAATAAACGAGTTTTGTACATTACAGGATTAGCGCTGTTGCTGGCAAAATCTCACAATTGGACAGCAATGGAGGTTGCTAGTGAAATTGCTGCTAATTTATCTACAAAACCGGACTGTAATTTTAGTGTTTCTATTGTCCCTCCTGGATCGATTCATTTAGAAATAACTCACCGGTGTTTAGCAGATTGGCTGCAAAGGCTTGTTGAGTTGGGAGTTGGGAGTTGGGAGGGGGAAGAGGGGGAAGAGGGGGGAGAGAGGGAAGAGAGGGAAGAGGGGGGAGAGAGGGAAGAGCGGGGAGAGAGGGAAGAGAGGGAAGAGGGGGGAGAGAGGGAAGAGAGGGAAGAGGGGGGAGAGAGGGAAGAGACATTGCTTGCTTGTGATACCTTATTTGGGGCACAATATGTCTATGCACGCTGTTGTTCACTGATTAGGTTGGCACAGCAAGAGGGATTGAATTGTCAGTCTGTTAATAATTCCATACCTTGGCTGGGGAGCGATCGCCAACTTCGTTTACATCACCCAGCTTCTGTGGGGCTGATTACTGAATTGGTGCAGGTAGTGGACAAGCTTGAATTTGCTGGTAATGATAATCGTGTTGCAGTGAATTGGGAGAAGACCACACTATCTTTAAATCAAGCCTGGGACAATTTTTGGCGTCACTGTCGCATTTTGGGTGAAGTTAAATCTAACTCACCACAACTCGCTCAAGCTAGGCTAGGATTGGTTATGGCTACTCAATCCGTATTGAGGTTGCTACTGTCAGAATTCCTCGGAATTTCCCCACTCTATCAACTCTAATCAAAACTTTTGTATATAGGTGTTGACTGGTTGAATGACTAAAGGTATATTAACTGGTGTGTGAGGAGCGAACCAGCGAGGGCACCGAGACGAAACACGGCCAGTCGTCGGTGCTCTTTCTGATTTTTGTATAATCAATTCATGCAAAAATGCAAGAATGCAAACTCCCACCCCAGCGATTATCACCATTACGGGTGTTGCTGATTTGAACTATGAATCTGGGTGTTCCAGACCTTGCACTGCAAGGTCTGGAACAAGCGTTTTGGAATCATGCAAAATTCTGCATCATACATGGATTCAGCAACCCCCCATTACGAAAGCAAAAATTTGCTGATCGCCACTGCAACACCATCTGATTCTACATTGGGAGCTATCCAGTTAGCGATCGCTTTTACCCCTGCTGGTGCATTACCCATAGCCACACCGATACCGGCATATTGTAGCATTTCTAAATCATTAAAATTGTCACCAATAGTCATAACATTGGTACTTTCTATTCCTAGCAGTTCCTCGGCTAGGTAACGCACAGCAGCACCTTTATTTACCGCAGGGTGTGCAGCTTCAAAGAAAGTAGGCACAGATGTAGTCATATACAATTGGTCTGGGGTGTATTGCTGACGTAAATTCCCCAGTAAATTATCAATCACATCCGTATCTTCACATAAAGCCAAAATCTTTGTGGGTTCGTTATTTAACACTTGCCGTAAATCACCCACAGCAATTGGGTTAATTCCAGAACGTTGAGCATAAGCTTGGGTGTCTGTTGTTAATTCTCGCACGTAGAGTTGGTCATTAATATAAAAGTGTACGGATAGCAAGTCTCGGAGTTCTGGTTGTTCAAAATAGTCTAACAACTGTTGAGCCAATTGTCGTTTAACAGGTAAATGGTGATAAATGTTTTGGGAGAGTGGATCTTGAATCCAGGCTCCTTGGTATGCTATTAATGGCAGATTCGAGCCAATTTCTTGGTGAAAGCGTAAAGCAGAACGATACATCCTACCTGTGGCAACTGCTACTTGAATCCCTTTAGCTTGTGCTGCGGTGATCGCTTCCTTGACTGTTTCGCTAATTCCGTTTTCATGTCCGGCGATCGTCCCATCGATATCTACAACCAGCAGTTGAATGTCGTTTCCAGCTATAGTCTGATTCACAATTGATGACAAATTAGTAGTATATGTTTTTTTATAAACTAATTGTAAATCCTATTAAGTCATACTCATAAATTATTAGGCTTCAGTAATCACCAGCCAAGATAAAAATAATTTTATTCTTTTTGTTTAATATGGTTTACATAAAATTACCCCTCTCTGCTTTGCAGTGGGGTGCTTGGGGATTCTGAAATGATGGAATTAACTAAAGTGTAAAACCCAACTTAATCCAGAATCTTTGACAACTTTATTATCTCATATCTTGCACCTATACCCTATAAGGGTAAAGCTATACAAGCAAAGCTTGCCTACGCAGGCTTACAGCCTTTATCTTTCCAATTTATTGCTAAAAATATATGTTTATTGCCATAAGAATATTTCAGTATTAACACTGTAGTGCAAGATGTAAGATGTGAGTTATCCCAAAGGTAATGACTTTTGCTTTTTGTACTTGAGAAAAAACACACCACCCACAGCTAACATTCCAAAAACTAAACTGGGTTCAGGTACTTTAGTAACACCTTTGTCAGGATCGAAGGCTCCGTTTCCAATATGGAATGAATGGTTGTCATTTTCAAAACCACCACCACCATCTTGCCACATTTCAATGCGGTTAAATGTTTGATCTGCATTTTCAGCATAGAAGTGAACAAAGGTGTTATATTCGTTCGTTTGGTGTGATGCTTTCACAGCGTTTTTATTTTCTCCTTCTGTGATAACTTTTGTCAGAAGATCGTCTGTGCTATCAAAGGTTTGGATCAATGTGTCACCATTATAGAAAGAGAACTTATTTTTAGGACTAATAGCACCCCAGTTGATACCAAAGTAGTTCAAGTCTTCTTTGAGATCGATTACAACCTTTTGACGCTTAAACACTTGCAGATAATTGGATTGGTTCTTTTCTCCTGTCGGACCGGTGGGTGCCCATCTCCCTTCTCGATCAATCCATTTACCCGACTGATTTAATTCACCACTGATAATTTTTGCACCATTTTGTAAGGTATATTTTGCAAACCAATGTTCACTATTCGGGTCTGTTAGTAAATCGCCATTTTTACTGTATACAAAAGTATTACCACTAATTTGATCGTTAAAGTCAACTGTCACAGCATTCTGAGAAAAACTAGGATATTTTGTTTGATCGTAGTAATCAGAAAAGCCTCCTTGTTCACCTGTTTCTATGCCATTTGTATTCGGATTATCTGCCATACCTAGATTGAGTCTCAAGCCAATAGCTTGTGCAGAACCAGCATAAGCTATAGAAGCTATAACAGATAAAGCAGTGACAAAGATTTTTGGGGAACGCATTTTTTTAATCTCTTTTGTTAATCAAGCTTTGTTAATTGCATTATCAGCTTGATTTCAGATGCAATACATCCGTTTGATTACCGCATTTTTAGAATCCACTTCCAGCGGAAATTATATGCACTACTTTACAGTATTTTTAATTTTTTCTCTAAAAATTATTTTTTGTATATAGAAATAACACTTAATTTTTACTACATATACTGACAATTAAATCTTTGTACCATAGGCTCTTGGCTCAGGCAGGTTTTGTTCTTATAGCGATACCCTTCCAGGGTATTGCGTAAAAATTGGGATGCTCCCCTTGGCTCATTTGGTTTTTCAAAAATCAAATATAGCGGTTTTCGGTTGAGTGAGGATGGAATCTACATGCTTAAGAGTTTTGCTCCTATCACCTGATTCAGATAAAGGTTACCTGTTAATAGGTTTTGAAGATTTGTGGAAAGGTGGAAATCAGGATTGTAACGATACTGTCTTTGTTGTTGATTAAAGAAACAACAAATTTTAACTACGAAATAATTTGGCAGCAGTGTAATTGAAATTTATTCAAAAATATTGCTCTGGGTCGGTAATTGGTAATTGGTAATTGGTAATAGATTCCAATTACCAATTACCTATTTACTCGAAAAATTTTTCCACACACCTAACAAATATTTCCACACCCATAGCTAAAGCAGTTTCATCAAAATCAAATCGGGGATGATGGTGGGGATAGGCTAAATTTTTGGAGGGGTTTGCAGAACCGAGGAAGAAGTAACAACCGGGAACCTCTTGCAGGAAGTATGACATATCTTCCCCTGCCATGGTTTGACATTCTGGAACCACTCCTAGGGGGGTTTCAATCACATTTTCAGCTACGGAACGCACTAATTCTGCCATACCAGCATCATTAATGGTAGCTGGGTAAAGTTTCCAATAATCCAAGTCATAACTAGCACCATGACTCTGACAAACTCCGGCAATAATTTGCTCTACTCTTTCTTTGAAAAAACTCTCTAGAACTGGATTAAAGTATCTAACTGTTCCGCTCATATATGCGGTATCAGCAATCACATTTCCTTTAGTGCCAGCCTGGAGTTTCCCCACTGTAACTACAGCGGAATCGATGGGGTTGACATTACGAGCTACAATGGTTTGCAGGGCATTGACGATTTGCGAGGCTACTACTACCGAATCAATGGTTTGATGGGGGATAGCACCATGTCCACCCCTACCAAAAATTTGACAATGGAAGGACTCTACAGCCGCCATTAATGCCCCACCACGGACTCCTACGGTGCCTAGGGGCATATTATTCCACAGGTGTAGACCGATGATGGCATTAACATCGGGATTTTGCAGTACCCCAGCCTCAATCATGGGTTTGGCACCCCCTGGTCCTTCTTCCGCTGGCTGGAAGATAATTTTGATTGTACCAGGGAAACTGTCTCGATGCTGCTGTAAATAGTAAGCTGTACCGAGGGCGATCGCAGTATGTCCGTCATGTCCGCAAGCGTGCATCACCCCATCATGTTGGGAACGGTAAGGAACCTCGTTTAATTCTTGGATGGGTAAGGCATCCATATCAGCACGAATTGCCAATACTTGGGATTGAGTTTCTATGTTTTCGTGTTGTTTGTTACCTTGTATAACCGCAATAATACCAGTTTTAGCAATACCTGTTTGATGTTGAATTCCCCATTCCCGCAACTTCTGGGAGACGAATTCGGCTGTTAGTTGTTCTTGAAAACCCAATTCTGGCTTTTGATGCAAATGTCGTCGCCATTCTATCAGTTGGGGTTGCAAGGAACGGATAGATAAGCGGACGCGAGATAAGTCAACAGCAGTGGTGTTTGGGAATGTAGAAACCATTGTTTACATGTTGAGTGGTGTCTGGGTATTTCTATTTTGACCTAGTTTGAAAATAGGGAACTCTTAATAGGGAAGAGGGGGAAGAGGGGGAAGAGGGGGAAGAGGGGGAAGAGGGGGAAGAGAGGGAAGAGGGAGAAGAGGGGGAAGAGGGAGAAGAGGGGGAGAAATTTTTATAGGTAATCTTAGAATCTTAGAACGAGAACGGTAGTAATATTTCTAAATCTAAATCTGAGGCGATTTGTGCTAGTTTGTCCTTATCTTCCAGGTTTTCTACATAGGGTACACAGCCTAACACTGGGGTATTTGTTAGGGATTGAATTAAATCCGTTGGTGTCCATGCGGCTATTTCTGTCTCTGTGCGGGGTTGGACGCAGTTGAGGATGATTCCCAGCAGCTGTACTCCCATCTGTTTTGCTAATGCTACATTCGCCACTGCTTGGGAAATTGCACCTAATTTTACGGGTACTACTAATACTGTGGGTAAGTGCCAGTCTGCGGCTAAATCTGCTACTGTTAATTCCTCTGTGATGGGAGAACCTAATCCTCCCAAGGCTTCCACTAACACGAAGTCAAAGCGTTGAGATAAGCCAGAAAAAGCTTTCCACACTACCCCTAAATCTATAGTACGGTTTTCTTGGGCAGCAGCAATCGGAGGGGCAAGGGGTGCTTGAAAATACAACGGTGTAATTTCTGAGGTCGATTGGGAGAGTGCAAATAACTGTTGATACCATTCGCGATCGCCCACACCTGATTGTATGGGTTTCATGATTCCTAAGGTACGGTGGGAGTGATATTTTTGCCAATATGCTGCTAATGCTGTTGTGACAACGGTTTTACCAGCTTCGGTATCTGTTCCAGTAATTAGTAGTGCGTTCAAAATCTCAGGTCAGGTTAGAAGAATTAATGGTTGGAGTTGAGAGTATTTTTCAATTTAGCAAACTTTTGTGTCACCATAAACCTCTACAATCTTAGAAACTGGGTTGCTTGGGGTCAATACCTAACAATTTTTTTATGAGAATTTACCTGACAGATAAGTGAATTTCGGGTTAAATATTTTCAGACATGGGTTTGATTAGGTTTGTTAGGTTTATTGGGTATTTTTTGTGACTAAAGAACAAAAAGTTTCTCGTTCTATTGTAGGAATTGCGGGAATTGTTGCCGCAGCGACTTTAATTAGTAAAGTATTTGGATTGGTACGTCAGCAAGTTATAGCTGCTGCTTTTGGTTTGGGACCTGCTGCTGATGCTTTTAACTATGCTTATACTATTCCTGGTTTTCTGCTGATATTGTTGGGGGGAATTAATGGACCTTTTTACAGTGCAATTGTCAGTGTTTTAGCGAAGCGGGATCAGGAAGAGGCTGCCCCTTTGGTAGAAACAATTACTACTATTATCGGTACGATATTGTTATTGGTGGCAATTTTTGTCTTTGTTTGTGCCCCGAATTTGATAGATTTATTTGCTCCTGGTTTGAGGGTTCCGGAGAAGGAATTAGTCAGGGAAATTGCCATTCAACAGTTACGAATTATGTCACCAATGGCAGTTTTAGCAGGATTAATTGGCATTGGTTTTGGAGTTTTGAATGCTGCAAATCAATTTTGGTTACCTTCTATTAGTCCCTTGTTTTCTAGCGTTTCAGTTGTTTTGGGAATTGGCATTCTTTTTCTGCAAGTAGGGGAGAAAATTAGTACTCCGGAATATGTCAGGGAAGGAGGAATGGTTTTAGCTTTGGCGACTGTTACGGGAGCAAGTTTGCAATGGTTGGTACAGGTAATTGCCCAAGTACGTAGCGGTTTGGGTAAATTTCGTTTGCGGTTTAATTTTAAGCAGCCAGGGGTGAGTGATGTGATGAAAATTATGCTCCCGGCTACTTTTTCTTCGGGAATGTTGCAAATTAATCTTTATACAGATTTGTTTTTTGCTTCTTTAATTCCTACTACTGGAGTTGCGGCTGGTTTGGCAAATGCAGGGTTATTGGTGCAGACTCCTTTGGGGATTATTTCTAATGTGATTTTAGTGCCTTTATTACCTTTATTTTCTCGTTTAACTGACCCCAATGATTGGCATGAATTAAAATTACGTATTCGCCAAGGGTTATTATTATCTGCTTTTACAATGTTACCTTTGGGTGCATTGATGATTGCTCTTGCTGTACCAATTGTGCGGGTAGTTTATGAACGTGGTGCTTTTAGCGTTGCTAATTCAGATTTAGTATCTTCTTTGCTAATTGCTAATGGTATTGGCATGTTTGTTTATTTAGGACGTGATGTACTGGTGCGGGTGTTTTATGCCTTAGGTGATGGTCAGACACCTTTTCGCATTAGTATGTTTAATATATTCCTCAATGCTGTGTTAGATTACATTTTCATTAATGTTTTTGACGCACCGGGTTTAGTATTAGCAACTGTGGGTGTGAATTGCAGTTCAATATTAATGTTGTTGTTCTTGCTGAATCGTAAATTGAATGGTTTACCTGTGGGTGAATGGAGTTTACCAATTTTGAGTTTAACTGCTGGTAGTGTGGTTGCAGGTGTAGCCAGTTTTGCTACTCTTCGTGGTTCTCAACAGCTTTTAGGTACAGAGGGTTTGTTGATTCAATTGTTGCAATTATCTATTGCTGGTTTAGTGGGTTTGTGCGTTTTTGGTTTTATTGCTTCTTGGATGAAATTACCAGAGGTAAATGGGTTTGTTTCTCGTTTACGTCAGCGCTTTTTGAAAAAATAGTAATACATTAGTTTCTGATAGTGGTGCAAGATATTAATCCCCTTGTTTAAGTAGTCAATCTAAAATCCAAAATTGGATAAACCCAGTTTTTTAAGTCTTGCCCTTAAATGCTGCAAGATGTGTGAATATCTAGAACCCCAACTTATTTAATAAGTCGGGGTTTTTGTTGATTACAAATTATTTTAAATCTGTCACAAACTACCGATATTAATTACGTGTTGAAAACAGATCAATAAAAGAACGATCTCTTTTACGAAACACATACTTTTTGCCGTATTTACAAGATTCAGCGGGAGCTTGATAACGAACCAAACTATAAGATTTAGTTTTATTTCTTCCAGGTCTAATATCGTAATCAAATTTAATATCAAACTTTGGAGAACTTCTATAACGCGATTTATAAGTCCAAGAGTGCCATCTTCTAGCCCCAGGTTTTATCACTTGTTTTGCCCACTTATTATACTTTCCACGACGCCATTTGAAGCGATATGTAATTGGGATATTTGTCCTATTTATGAGACAAACGACTGCAAATTGATTTGCTCCTTTACCAGCAATAGCAGAGCCTTGTGGTGTTGCAATAAAAGCTAAATTTGTTGATGTTATTACACCCGTTGATAATAAAATAGAGGCTATTTCTTTCAATTTTTTCATATTTGCATCCTCCTAATATTAATATCACTGTCATACTCTATATATTTTGCATATGGCAACATCAAATACTCGTATTAACCATAGCAATAATATTTTTCCGGCTAATTAGTATTAATACGGATACTTAGAAACTTACTAAGGAAATTCAAGGGGTATCATCTATTTGATTTTTTTAACTTAAATAGGACTTACGCAACTCGCATATTGATAGTGTTTGTAGTAAGGGTTTTAACGCTTGTTTTGAGTAGAGACATAGCATTGCTACGTCTCTACTACTCACTACTAACCAAAAATTTATTTTTGAATGTGACTGGAGGTCTTCGACCTTCAAGGAAGAAGGAAAAGGGAAAAAGGAAGAAGGAAGAAGTGCTAAAATATAGCTAGTTACTTCAAACATAGCGTCAGGTTATGGACGAACTAGTAACAATGAGTATTTTCGTTTTCTTCAAATAGCTTTAGGCAGCTTCAGAGAACTTGATACACAACGCTCTAATTGCACGCATGAGTTG
>JAAUYI010105687.1_pt1 | contig 35915 bp, 15 predicted proteins | sample 7278041 | NCBI WGS metagenome assembly JAAUYI01 (sample SAMN14350216, study PRJNA611818) | marine sediment metagenome | isolation source: surface marine sediment (0.6m) | place: French Polynesia: Moorea | collected 2018-08
GCGCTTTGTTATACAGCAAAGCTTTGTCGGCAACAACCATTAGATTTTCATCTGATGCTATACAGGTGTTGCCTGCGAATACGCAGGTTTGCACAGGTTAAATGTTGCACCATAATTCAACTTAATAGCAATATCACCGACTATTTGTGGCAAAGCGCGAATACATAACGCTCACACTTTGTCGGTTTTTTTGGTAATTTATATAGCGGTTTTCAGTTGAGTGTAGACGCGCAGCGGTAAGCCACTGCGGTGGTCAGAGGGTTTGAGCGGAGGGTTTTCCTTCTGCTCCCGGTGCCTCCAGCAAAGCTGCCGTATCCGTTGGCAGAAGCCTTCGGTCAAGTGGCGCAACCCGTAGATATTCGGTGTAGGGTAGTACACAAATTTTACCTCACCCCGGTAGCTTTAACCCGGTTGAGGTTCTGACTGTATTCCATCCAAGTGAAAAGTGCTATATTACTGTTGTCATCACTTTAGTATATAAATTAATCTTATGTATTGTCTATTTAGCTGTTTTCGGGTTGTACTGCGATGAAAATTGGCTGAACAGCAATCATAAATTTATTTATGTTTGTGTAGATTAATGAATAGAAGTAAATAATTTTAAATTTATTGTATTGGTTTGTAATTTATCGACTAGTATAGTTACTTTTTTGATTGTTGAAAAAACACGTAGCGATCGCTTGACAATCAAGACAGTCCCTACAAATACCTAACTTGATGCAAAAATCAAACTGGATTCCTATAGAAGCGCTCAAATCAAATATAGAGCATCTATTATAGCATTCTGGATTAACAAAAATAGTGAATATAAATATACAGATTACTCATTTCTTTAGTTTGTCTAAAATCACATTTAAGTAATCAAATTACCTTTTTAATATAGAAATAGAAGCCAAATATTCATTTGATGGGATCGAGTAAACTTCATAGCTCATGAAGAGCGAGGATTTTTCCATATGACTCAAGCACCAGAATCTTTAGAGTTACCATTAGGCGATACACAAGAACGTAGTTTAGACCGGGACTGTACAACTTTATCTCGTCATGTCCTGCAACAACTACAAAGTTTTTCATCTTCAGCACAAGATTTGAGTGCTTTGATGAATCGAATTGCTTTGGCTGGTAAATTAATTGCCCGTCGCCTCAGTCATGCAGGTTTAATGGCTGGAGCATTGGGATTTACAGGGGAAGTGAACGTTCAAGGAGAATCCGTCAAAAAGATGGATGTTTATGCCAATGACGTATTTATCGCCGTATTTAAACAAAGTGGCTTAGTTTGTCGCCTTGCTTCCGAGGAGATGGAAAAACCCTACTACATTCCTGAGAATTGTCCCATAGGTCGTTATACGCTGTTATATGATCCCATTGATGGCTCCTCAAACACCGATATAAATCTCAGTTTGGGTTCTATTTTTTCCATTCGACAACAGGAAGGAGAGGATCTCAATGGAGAGGCAAAAGATTTATTAGCATCGGGACGCAAGCAAATTGCAGCTGGGTATATCCTCTATGGGCCCAGTACCATGCTGGTTTATACTATAGGGAATGGCGTTCATTCATTTACCCTCGATCCGAGTTTGGGAGAATTTATCCTTACAGAAGAAAATATCCGGATTCCCGATCGCGGTTCAGTCTACAGTGTGAATGAGGGGAATTTTTGGCAATGGGATGAATCCATTCGGGAGTATATACGCTACGTGCACCGTACAGAAGGTTATACAGCTCGCTATAGTGGTGCAATGGTCAGTGATATCCACAGACTATTGATTCAAGGTGGTGTATTTCTTTATCCTGGTACCCTACCTAAGCCAGAAGGAAAGTTACGCTTGTTATACGAATCTGCTCCTTTAGCCTTCATGATTGAACAAGCAGGGGGTCGTGCGACTACAGGACACACGGATATCTTAGATGTAGTACCAACTAAGTTACATCAGCGTACACCTTTAATTATTGGTAGCCCCAAAAATGTCGCCAAGGTGGAATCGTTTATTCAAAACGGTCATTAAATCACCGTTTCGGTGGTGAAATGCTGCCAATCAACCGCTTTAAAGAACTATTACCCCCCTAGGATAGGCGATCGTAATTTATAGGCATCATTGGAGCTTTTGGATGGGTTGATAACTTTTTGATTGGAAACAATCCAAAGCTCATCAATGCTTTCTTAACAGCCACACAACGGTATGGGAAATCATAGTATTACTTGACAAAAGTTAGGTCAACCGCTTCGCGGAAGTCAAAAGTCAAAAGTCACGCATTCAAAAGTATTACCCCATCGATGAATCGAAGGGCTAATGAAACTCAGAAAACATTTTTGACTCTCCACGGATGAATCCGGGGGCTTGTATCTAGTTTATTTTTTGGTCAAACAAGAGAATTTTCAATTTAAAATCATTCTGGGGAAGCTTGTGATGGAGAGCAGATTCACTGACTTGATGAGTAGAATTGCTGCTCCCACGAAACTGAAAATCAATGGCAAACTGAAGAAAGTAACGGATGCAGCAGTAGCTTTCAAGTCTTTAGCAGTAAAAGGAGTACAAGAACCAACCAATCTAAGTTGACAAGGTAAGGTCAAATTATTATTGCCATTAATGAAATTGTTAGTAGTTCAGAATTAGGAGTTAGTGGCGAAATTAAGCTAATAACTAAAACTAACAACTAACAAACTCAGCGATGTCCGTCCCGTCCACAATCTAAAATCTAACACCCAAAATTGTTATGGTCAGTCTGCTAGAAAATCCCCTGCGCGTCGGTTTACAACAGCAAGGGATGTCCGAACCCCAGATCATAGTTATCTTTGGTGCTTCTGGAGACCTTACTTGGCGCAAACTGGTTCCCGCCCTCTACAAATTGCGCCAGGAACGCCGTATTGCTCCAGAAACCACTGTTGTTGGCGTTGCTCGTCGAGATTGGAGCCACGACTACTTCCGCGAACAAATGCGTAAGGGCATGGAAGAAGCTCATGGAGGCGTGGAGCAAGAAGAACTATGGTCAGATTTTGTTAAAGGCCTATTCTATTGTTCTGGTAATATAGATAACCCCGAAAGTTACCAGAAACTAAACTCGTTTTTAACTGAGTTAGACAAGCAAAGGGGAACTAGGGGCAACCGGATGTTTTATCTATCAGTTGCGCCCAACTTCTTCCCAGAAGCAATTAAACAGTTGGGAACAGCAGGAATGCTAGATGATCCCTACAAACATCGTCTAGTGATTGAAAAACCCTTCGGTCGAGATTTGGCTTCCGCTAAAAGCTTGAATGTAGTAGTACAGAAACATTGTAACGAAAAGCAAGTATACCGAATTGACCATTACTTGGGCAAAGAAACCGTGCAAAACTTATTGGTATTTCGGTTTGCCAATGCGATTTTTGAACCTCTGTGGAATCGTAGTTTTGTCGATCACGTCCAGATTACCGTAGCAGAAACCGTAGGTGTGGAAGATAGAGCCGGTTATTATGAAAGTTCCGGTGCATTGCGGGATATGTTGCAAAATCACCTGATGCAACTGTTCTGTTTGACAGCAATGGAAACACCAAACTCGATGGATGCCGATAGCATCCGCACAGAAAAAGTGAAAGTGCTGCAAGCAACTCGGTTAGCAGACATAAATAATTTAGAGCGATCGGCAATTCGTGGTCAATACAGCGCCGGGTGGATGAAAGGTCAACCAGTACCGGGATATCGTCAAGAACCTGGGGTAGATACCAACTCCACCACCCCTACTTACGTAGCCATGAAATTTCTGGTAGACAACTGGCGTTGGCAAGGAGTTCCCTTCTATCTACGCACAGGGAAACGGATGCCGAAAAAAGTCAGTGAAATTTCCATCCACTTCCGCGATGTTCCTTCCAGGATGTTTAAGTCCGCATCCCAACAATTGAATGCCAATGTTTTAACCATGCGGATTCAGCCCAATGAAGGGATTTCTCTCCGTTTCGATGTGAAAATGCCAGGGGCAGAATTCCGTACCCGTCCTGTGGATATGGACTTTAGTTACGGTTCTTTTGGTATTGAAGCCAAATCCGATGCTTACGATCGCTTATTCCTTGATTGTATGATGGGGGATCAAACATTATTCACCAGGGGAGACGAAGTAGAAGCAGCTTGGCAGGTAGTCACACCAGCTCTTTCCGTTTGGGATACACCTTCCGATCCCAGCCTCATGCCTGAATATGAAGCTGGTACCTGGGAACCAGTAGAAGCAGAATTATTAATTAATCGAGATGGTCGTCGTTGGCGCAGACTCTAGAATTTTAGATTTTAGATTTTAGATTGAAGGATTGAAGAAGGAAGGATGAAAAAAATTGCAGAGTAGAGGGCAGGAAATATACTCAATTCTTCTCTATTTTGATTCCTAACTTCTCAGTCTAATAGTCTAGAATCACAAATCCAAAATCGCAAATCCACAATCCAAAATTCCTTATGACTTCCCAAGCTCCAACTATTTTTTCACTTCAAGCTCCTAAAGATGTTTCGCTCACAGAAATCGAAACGGAACTCAATCAAATTTGGCAAAGTTATGGTATCTCAGGTGAAGATGGCGCTTTACCTGCGGCAACCAGGGCAACAACCTTTACCTTGGTGGTTTATGAATCAGAAGAAACCCAGTACTTATTAGCTGCGGCAGGGTTCTATCATGGTCCCATTGATGGCATCCTCGGACCTCAAACCCAATCAGCACTGCGGGAAGTACAAAAACAACACGAACTAGAAGAAACTGGAACTGCAACTCCAGAAACCATAGCCGTATTGCGAGAGGCAGTTGCTCAAAGTCATGGTGGGGATACAACCACCGATAAAGGTGAGGCAGACACATCCTATGGTGTAGATAGCCAAAGCCCAAGAATTGCTGATGAAATTGCCCTCCGCAATCCCTGCCGGATTATTACCTTATCTCCCATCGCTGGGGAAGATGAAGGGGTTAAGGCTCAAGTATCTGCCTATTGCCCGATTCAAAAACAATCATCAACCACCCTAGTTTGTTGCGAATATATTAATTTAACTGGCACGGCTGCGGCTTTAGAAAGAATCAGTGGCATGATACCAGCATTATTAATTGGTGGTTTACCCAAATTTCTGTGGTGGAAAGCAACCCCAGATCCCCAGAATCCCCTATTTAAGAGGTTGGGATCTATTTGTAACAATGTGATTGTTGATTCTTGTAATTTTAACGAACCAGAAAATGATTTGCTCAAATTACAAGAGCTGGTAGAAACTGGTATACCCCTAGCTGATTTAAACTGGGGTCGCCTTGCAGCATGGCAAGAGTTAACAGCCCAAGCCTTCGACCCACCAAAACGCCGCGAATCTCTGCCAGAAGTAAATAGAGTCAACATCGATCATGAAAAAGGTAATCCCACCCAAGCACTCTTATTTTTGGGTTGGTTGGCTAGTAGATTGAATTGGCGTCCAGTTGCTTATCAGCAAGAAATTGGAGATTACAACATTAGGAAAGTTAGTTTTGTTACCGATGACCAACGGAAAGTAGAAGCTGAGTTAGCAGGAGTTCCTGTGGGTGATGTGGGTGATATTGTCGGGGACTTGATTGCCCTTCGCCTGAGTTCCACCAATCCCCAAGCAGACTGTAGTACGCTGATTTGTTCTGAAACTGGGGGTTGTATGCGGATGGAAACCCACGGTGGTGCTCAATCAACGGGTTTGTTTCAACAGGTAAGTTCCCTTTCCGAACAAAAAGCTGAGGTGTTATTGAGTCAACAGGTACAACGGTGGGGACGGGAAGAATTATTTGAAGAAAGCCTCTATGTGGCAGTGCAAATTTTGAAATTAGCAGCTAAAAGCTAAGTAATAGTCAACATACTCTCCTGTAGTCCCTCTGATCGCAGGGGGACTCGCCTTTTTCAGGGTTGATTGCCCAAAATGCCATGACCTAGGGCGTGTTTTCTTTCCTCATTCCTATCAATATGGCATTTGCTTAAAGATAATCCGATTTCTACCTTCTGATTTTGCCTGATACAAAGCTTTATCAGCAGTCAAAATTAAATCCGCAGGTTCAGAGTTAAAATTGGGAGTAGTTGTTGCAACTCCTATACTTAGGGAAACGTAATCACTTACCTTCGATGCACTATGGGGAATTTGCATATATTGAACTCCTGTTTGCATTCCTGATGCTACCTTTACTGCACCTGCTCCCGGAGTGTTCGGCAAAATCACAGCAAATTCTTCACCGCCGTAACGTGCGACTAAATCATGAGTTTTCTCTGCTGTACGACCAATTACACCAGCCACTTTTTGTAAACAGTTATCTCCAGCTGGATGACCATATTTATCGTTATAAAGTTTAAAGAAATCAATATCACACAAAATCAGTGACAGAGGAGATGCGGCTTGTGCTAAATGCAACCACTGAGAACTGAGATATTGGTCAAAGCGACGACGATTAGCCAAACCAGTTAAACCATCTACATTTGCTAAATGTTGTAAAGCCTGGTTGGCAGCTTCTAATTGTTTATATATTTGGGTTTGATGTAATAGTTTTCTCACCCGGCGACGTAATACTGCTAAATGAATTGGTTTGGTGATAAAATCACTTGCACCAAACTCAAACGCTTTATCTATTGACTGAGAATCATTTAATCCTGTAATCATCAAGATGGGAGTGTGATCCCAAAGCATAGAAAGAAAACTATTGTCCAAGGAAGCATCTGAATCTAAGTTGTCAAGAGCCGATACCAAATTTCTTTTATCGCATAAAATCATTTCTTTACAACAAGTAAAACCATCCATTACAGGCATAATAGCATCTAGCAAAACTATATCTGGTTTTTCTGTTTGATAAGTCTCTAAACACTGTTGACCATCACTAACATCGATAACTTCATAGCCTTCCTGCTCCATTATTTTACGCAACAGCTTCCGGGAATTTTTATCATCATCTGCCACTAAAACTAAAGGAGGACGACTAGGATTAGACTTGAAATTATTACTGTTAATTAACATTATTTTTTTGTATAAATTGAGTTTTAAATATGTATAATTAATGTGCGATCGCTCAGTTAATCAAATTTATAGTGTGGTCATTCCCCCTGCTTTGTATGTAAAGGGAGCAAGTGTTCCCACTACCGCATATTTTTGAAAAATTGGAATGCTCCCCACCGGAATTTTCTTAATGAGTGTGTAAGTCATATTATTATTTATATTTCCCAAATCGGGAAATATAATTACTATTTTCTCAAAAAACTATATTTTGCACTTCAAATCATAACCAGTTCCCAACTAAAATGTAAGGTGCCCAATAAAGTGGATGTTTGTAGGCTGGATCTCTTAACATAGCTAATTGGGAGTTACGTAATGCCTCCACTTTGCTCTGTTTGGTATTGTTTAACTCTTGGTAAAATCGACTCATTACTTTTGCAGTTGCTTCATCATTAACAGGCCATAATGTTGCTAGGGTACTATGGGCTCCTGCTTTAACAGCTATTCCTGCTAGACCTAAGGCTGCACGCTTATCCCCTGATGCAGTCTCACAGGCACTGAGGACTAACATTTCGATCGCCTGTTGGGATTTCTGCTTGCTGATTTGCAGCAGGTGATCCAAATCCTGGATGCGAATCCGGTTATCCCAAGTCAGAATAAAGGTTTCTAGTGCCTTAGAGCTAAACTTGCCGTGGGTGGCAATGTGAACGATGGGGAAAAATTTTGATTGCAAGTTCTTTTCTATATTTTCGCGGGTAAATTCTTGGTTTAAGAGGACTAGGCTGGGAACTTTAGATTTGATTGCCTGGAATTCCTGATTCACATACTCTAGAGAGGAAAAGCCTTGCCGTGCTTTAGTTAAGCCTGCACCAAGTACCTGAATTTTTCTCTGTTGCAGTTGCTGGGGAGGTAGTAATTGTAGACCTGGGGTCAGACCAATGCTGTACTTTTCTAGCAAATATTGATTACCATCATGGAGAACTGCCATGGGAATATTTCGCAATACACCATCAAGCACAAATACTAAGGTTTTGACTCCACTGTTGGCTAGGTCTTTTTCCGCAGGACGGATTAACCAATTATACAGTTGCTTTGATAAGGGCTTAAAGGAGTATCTACTACGGATAACTAAAGTTTTACGCAGCTTTTCCACATGTGTTTCCAGTTGTTTCTGGGGAATAGGAGTGGAGTAATGCCGTAGTGGTTGGTGCGGTAAGCTGAGAATAATTTCTAAACGATCTGCCAAAATGATGGGATAGATGACTGCTGCTTGGGTATCAAATTTATCGATTTGAACAGTTTTTGTATCTAAACAAGCATCGTGGAAAAAGTCATCCAACTCAGCTAATTGTAATGACTCAATTACTTGACGGGCTCGGATGAGATATTTTTGGCTCGGTTCTGATTTGACAGATTTTTGACTCAGTTGTGATGTAGTTGGTTGAAGTAACAAACTGACTAGTTCTCGGTAGACGGGTTCTACACTTTCCCGAAATGAAAACTGCACATCTGAATCCACTGTCACCAGATCGCTACGCAGAGATTGCAGGGTTTTTACCGCTTGATTATAAGCTGCGATCGCCGCAAGGTGGTTATTACCCTGGGCTGTGAAGATTCTCCCTAGTTGCCATTGCCAACGGTAGGTCATTTCCGGTACATTCATCCCTTGGGCTAGCATCAGGGCTTTTTGGGTCAACTTTTGGGCACTGTCCCATTGCTGAGTTTGTTCATAAAGTCCCCCCAGTTTACCTAGGGCATAGGCTTGAGCTTGCTTATCTCCCAAGGCTTGGGCCTGTTTTTCACTAGTAGCAATCAGTTGAGCAATGGTGGTTATGGTTGGGGAATCTGGAACTTTTGCCCGGTATAGGCTCCTCAGGCTTTCTGCAAAATTGAGCTGGGCATAAATTGCCTTTCTATTGGGGGGAAGTTTGGCAAGTTGGGACTGGATTTCACTTCTCAAGCTTTGTGCCTGTTTCCATTGTTGAGTATCAATTAAGGTACTCAGTTGATTTAGTTGGGCATGGATTTTGAGCTGCTGGGAGGGAGCAATGGAGGCTGCTTGTTGGTACAGTTCCACGGCAGATTGGGTATTTTGTTGTGCCCGAGCAACATTACCCAAATCTATTAATGTAGAACTAATTTCCCAGGGAGATGAAACTTTTTGAGCGATCGCTAAACTTGATTGTAATACCTGCTGTGCTTGTTCCAATTTTCTGACTAAGCGCAGGTTAACCCCCAGACTACGCAATCCCGCTGCTTTGAGGGCAGAATCGGGTTGTTTTTGCAGAATTTGTTCTACTTGTGTGAGGGTGGATAAGGAACTGCTATATAACCCTAAACTCCTCAGACCCTGGGATTTGTTAATTAAGCTGCGAATTACTCCAATCTCGTTTTTTGCTTGTTTGTAGGTATCAGCTGCTTGTTGCCAAGTTGCGAGGGCTGCTTGAGATTTTCCTGTGGCTAGCTGGAGGCTACCTTGAGTATTTAAGGCTTGAGCTAGAACTTTTAACTGTTCTGGTGAGTATTTGCCTTGCTTTTGCTGGACTAATTTTAAGCTGTCGGTAATGGTTTGGGTCCCTTCAGACCACTGTCCCAATTGCTGATAACCCAAGGAGAGATTACTCAAGACCCTAGCTTGGTTGAGTTTATCTCCTTGGGACTGGTAAACCTTGAGAACCTGTTGCCAAATTTTTATTGCTGTAGAGAATTGCCCTGCTTCGTAATATTCCCTACCTTGCTGTTCTGACTGGGCTGTATCATATATGACTTGCCTTATGGATGGAGGAGATGTAGCTTGTACAGTAACAGGGAATATACCCCCTGCTGCAATTAACAAAGTCGAAACAAGTCCTAATAATAGACAAAGGATAAATAGGAGTAAACGACGATGTACCCAAATCCTGTATTTGTTAATCATAAAAGAGTATGTATAAAAAAATATTTTTTTACATGATTATTAAGGAATTAATGGTACAAGCCCCCAGATTTATCTGTGAAGAGGAAAACTCGATTCGCTCATTCTAAATTCGCTCATTCTAAATTCCCCCTGACAATTAGTTGTAGACACCCAAGAACTACGGGATTTTACCTTTGGTGCTTGTGCCGTTAATACGATTTCTCCTCTGGCATTCACCACCATTGCTTGAGCCTCCACCAGGGCATGACGAGGACGGGAAATATTGGTAGGGGAGATAGTTGCCTGAGCTAAATTTTGCTGAGTTTTAATCGGGGTTGTCTGTAAATCTTGTAGAATGCGATCGCCACTAAAAATATCTTCAGGGCTAGGAGCTAATCCACCCTTCCCCTTAACCATAAATCTACTGGCTACCTGTCCAGGACTAGCACTACAACCCTGGGCAATCAATTTTGAGGCATCTGTAGTGTTTTCTGGTAATTCAGGTAATCCTTTGGATGGATCTACTTCCGGGGAATTGATGTCTACAACACCACTGACACCAAAAGTAGAACTGGCAGTAATATTACTTAAATTAGTCAAATCATTGCTGAAAGATATACCCAAAATACTATCAGTATTGATTTGAATATTACCTCCCCTTCCGGTAAAGGCATTGGCAGTGATATCACTATTTTCTATGGGAGGGGCGACAATAAAAGGACTGCTAATGGTAATGTTGCCACCATCACCACCAAACTGCTGATTACCGGCACTAGTGGAAATTTGACTACTATTGCGTAGTAATAATAAGTCTTGCAGTTGTAAGTTAATATTACCGCCAGTGTTACTGCGGGTTTCAGCAGAAATTTTTCCCCCATCTAGGGTAAGGGAGTCAGCCACTAGTTTAATATCACCACCAATCCCCATTCCCTGGCTATCCACTGCAATTGTTGCCCCATCCCGAATGATAAAGCTGATGGGGTCAATATCAATTTTGCCACCATTTCCCTGAGAATCGGCTGTGGTGCTGGCAAATATACCACTATCAGTGCCTGTAAGTAGAATGCTGTCTCTAACTTGCATGGTAATATTACCGGCATTACTGTTACTGGCTGTATTGGTGCGGAATTGTCCGCCATTGCTGACTTCCAAGCTATTAGCGATCAAATTAATACTGCCACCCAAACCGCCGAAAGTGTCAGCAGACACTCTTGCTCCATTTGTAACCAGTAATTTATCGGTGTTGATATTCAGTTCCCCTGCATCTCCCAAACCTTGAGTTTCGGTAAATAAACCACTGGCAAATTCTCCCTTGGTGCCAATTAGTTTTATCTCTGTGGCATTGAGGTTTAGTTCTCCTCCCGCACCCATACCAGAGGTAGAAGCAGAAATTCTCCCTCCATCTTCAATGAAGAGATTTTTAGTATTCACAGTCAAGCTACCAGCAGCTGCATCACCTTGAGTGGAAGTCACCAAAGCACTGGCAGTACCATTTTCACCAATGAGTTGAATGGTATCGGCAGTTACTTCTATCTTGCCAGCATTAGTCAATCCCTTAGTTGCAGCTTGAATTTGGGCACCATCCTCCACTAGAACATCTTTGGCATTAATAGTGATATTTCCCCCTGTACCTAAATCCCCTGTGGAGGCTGAGATTCTTGCCTTTGTGCCTTGCATAATCAATTGCCCAGTATCTAAGAAAACATTACCACCATTACCTGTGGTTGGTGATGTGCCCTGCTTGCGCTCAACCTGGGCAAATAATCCGCTAAATTGTGTATCTGTATTTTTACTTCGTATTTCCACTGATTGGGGAGCAACAATAGAAATACGACCTGCATTACCCTTGCCAAAGGTAGTAGCTGATATCTGTGCCCCATCGGAAATCCTTAATGTTCCTGTTGTGAATGAGATGCTACCTCCCTTACCTGTAGCTCCTGCTTCAACTGGGCTAAATATACCGCTAGGTTTACCAGTCTGTGAAGTACCTCTAAGTTCTGCTTCTTGAGCCTGAATCACTATTTGAACACCATCCCCACTCCCAACGGTAAAGGTTGATATCCTGGCTCCATCTCGGATCTGTAACTTTTCAGTTTCAATGGTGATTCCTCCAGATTTTCCCGAACCTTGTTTCTTTGCAAACAAACCACTAGACAAAGAAGATTTAATCCCTTCTCCCACCAGATTAATGGAGTTATGAGCTTTCACCGTTAGTTTACCGGCATCTCCCTGTCCCAAGGTATTAGCTATTATCTGTGCCCCATCTTGAACAGTTAAATTTTGACTATCAATTGACACATCTCCAGCATTACCATCACCCTTCGCTTCAGTCCCTGCAAAACTTTCAGCCAGCTTTAAATCATCTGCACGAATGGTTAAGTTACCACCTTTGCCTACATTCCATGTTTCTGCAGATACCACTGATTGGGCTTGAATTGCTATTTTCTTTGCCTCTAGATTTACATCCCCGCCTTGAACAGAACCAAATGTAATTTCCTGAATATTAGAACTATTAATATTGAGTTGCTCACCCCGGAGAGTAATCTCCCCACCATTTTTCATGCCATTGGGGGAGGTGACAGCAAAAATACCTGATTGATTTACATTGACTGTTTTACCTTGGAGCTGAATATTACCACCACCAGGACCACTGACATCTAGTACAGACCGAGATAGCTGGATATCTCCAAAACCCTGGACATTTTTATAATCAAAGGCAAAACCTTGTGGATCATCAGCTTCGAGACGAACGAAACTATTTTTGTCTACACTACCCAACTCCAAACGACCACCAGGGACAGTTATATTACCTGTATCTGCTTTGACTTCACCTCCTATTAATGCCAAAGTTTTAAACGGTTTTCCCTGGAGTCCAGCAGGGGCACGCACTGAGTTAAGAGCTTTACCCTTCCCATTAAATTGGGATTTATTGATAATAGATGCAGTATTATTACCAAATTGTAGACCCAGAGGAACACTAACACTCAGTAAGGGTTGAGTGGGATTGGTGGCACTAAACTCATCTCCATTATCAAGCTTCATGCTACTAGCAGTACTGCCAATAAATGAACCACCAATATTCAGGGATGCATTTGGTCCAAAAATAATGCCGTTGGGATTGAGCAGGAAAAAATTGGCATTACCAGTGGTTTGAATTAAACCATCGATGTTAGATAACGAAGTACCAGTGACACGGTTGATAATGTTTGCCAAATTGGACTTATTTTGAAAAATTACCGAGCCATTGGTAGGAACAGAAAACTCCTTGAAGCTGTGGAATAAGTTATTACCTGCTTTGGTTCCTCCTTGAATCAAAAAATTCAACCCCTTTGTCGCTCCTGGTAAAACGATAGTTTGTCCGTTAGGAAGGGTAGTGTCCGCAGATATTTGTGCTGTGGCTGGGGGCATTGCACTGAAACTACCCAGGATAACTCCAATTATTAGTCCAATATGGTAAAAATATTGTCTTGGCGATTTTATAGTTGTTTGATTATTGATCATCGGTCATGCCTTGATTCTGTCATCAAAAAGTTCCTAGAGTCAGTAGTGATGCACTATTCACACCTGCTTATATATTCGTTGTGCATACAAGCGTCAAAGTTTTGTAGAGTGGTGATTTGCGGATGACAGTTCTGGAAAGTTGGTTAGGGTGATTGGTGAATTATGATGGTAGTTATTATTTTGGTGCTGCATATTATATACGTATAAACTCGTAATATAATCGCTAAAAGTAGAAAGTTGCAGGTATAATTTTTTGTTTACTTATACAATTTCCTATATATTTTGAGATTCGCCAAGGTGTGTTTTACCTAATTATCGGGGCAATGTACAACGTCTCAGGGTTAGACTATGTTTCTATCTCGGTGATGGGTAAATACATTTTGACCCCCTATACAACTTTTTAAAAGTCTCCTTTGTAAGGGGCAGCAAAGATCAAGTTGCACATCGCGTATTTTTGAATCAATCAATTGTATTTATTCTGTAAAGATGGGTTCTTTTGCGGTGAAGAATTGGAAAATTTCGGTAGCGATCGCACCCTTTTTAAAGCTCTCTTCATTACTTTAATCAAGCTTGCTTTACATTGTAAGCGTATAAAGTCATACCATTGTTTTTATGTAAAAAGCTTATGTCTCTTGTGTAGCAAAGGCTGTAGCTAAAATACTTATTATCAATAAGTATCAAATATTTGGCACATTAGTCATATACGTAATTGTTTTTTAAGGTTTGGACAAAAAAATGTGAAATACTTTCAAACTAGCTGTGCCGTGAAATTACTCTTTAGATTTATTTGCTGGGAAAAATATAAAGGTATATGGAGCAAAGTCCAGTTCTTGATTTAGAACTGATCCACCGTAAGACTCAATCAAAATGTGAGAAGCTATGAAATCTAGATTTACTCCCAGGATGAATTGTCTCAAATTAGGTATACCATTCGCCCTTGCTTTGGCAACTAGTATTGGCGTTAATATTCCTGCCAGAGCAGTACAATTTAGATTCTTTCATAGCGAAGATACTCCCCAAGAAGTCGTCGATGGTTTTAAGCGGGCTGGTGATATTTGGTCTTCTCAGTTGAATGATGATGTCATATTAGATATTCATATTAGTTTTGGAACACCTTCTAATATCAATGCTCTGGGCGCAGCGCGCCCAAATATGGTGCAGTTTGATTATGACTCTTTCCTAAAGAGTAGCTTCCGAGATATTACTTCTGAAGATGATTTACTGGCTTTTAAGAATTTACAAAGTAATCCTGAAAAGAAAAAAAAATATAAAAATTTAATCAATCTAGATATTAACCAATTCCAAGAAGCAGACACAGAGATGATTACATTTCAGGATTCAAACTTTGACATGGTGGTTAATAACGACCTAAGAATTAATTATAAAAATCGTCAGAATTTAAAGCTTACAAGTTTCACTACTATGTTAGACAATAATAACAATATTAATAATCAGAATATTTGGCTGACTCGTGCTAACGCCAAGGCGTTGGGATTAATATCAGATGAAGATGATAACAATTTTGATGCCAACATTATTATCAAAAATGACTACTCTAAATGGGACTTTTCTAGAGTTGAAAATCAAAACGCCACAATTGCTGACGATAAATATGATTTTCTGAGTGTAGCTCTACATGAAATTGGTCACTCTTTAGGCTTTAGTAGTGGTGTTGATGTTTTAGAATCTTTATTATATTCAGAATTTTTCAGTGATGATAATACTTTGAAATCCTTGTTTGATAGTATTATGAAAGATAATGCCATCACAGAAAATGAAATAGCTTATGTCACTTCTATGGATTTATTCCGTTGTTCTCAAACTAGCAAAAATCATGGTGTATTTGACTTATCTGTAGGAGCCAAAACTTACTTTTCTATTGATGCTTGTAACACTAATTTGGGCAACTTTACTCGTGGCTTTCGCTATCAAGTTACTCACTGGTCTGAAGATAACACATTTCCTATGGGAATCATGAATCCGACCATTGCTAAAGGGCAAATTTTAAACATCTCCGATCTCGATTTGCAATTTTTGGACGTTGTGGGTTGGGATATTGGGCTTGGCTCGGAAAACTCAAGTATAAGTGTTGCCTCTTCTGAAGAGGTAAATAGCTATAGTTCAAGTTTCAACCAAGAAGCCGAAGATAATGATCTTACTCCTTTCATTAGTACTTCCCGCTACTGGAGCACTGGATTCAGCTTTTGGCAGGAAATGGATCACACTCAAGATAATGCTACCTCTGTACCAGAGCCAAATAATATTATAGGACTAGGAGCAATGTTTGGTTTATTTGGCTTTGGCTGGTTGCGTCAACGTCGTCGTTGTATAGGGAAGAAGGGTTAATTTAGCCCAGTAAGTAGTCAGTGGGTTTAAGCATATTTGATTAGGCAATAAACTCCTGTGTGATTTTACTTAATTCTGTAAATCTAGAAAATCCGTATTTTTCCAATAGTTGATTTTATCAAAATTTTGATAAAAATAAGATAAATGATATAACTTGAACTTCCCATTTAATGACTCCATAAAGTATCACATAACTTTTGCAATTGATGGTTTTATTACCAAAATTTCAAATCTAGATAATAAAACAAAAACATGAACAAGATTTTCAAAACCCGGAGCGTAATCGCTATTTGTTTGACATCTCTCCTTAGCATCTCTTTCTCTTTGTCCCACCAGGTAACAGCAAACTCTGGGGAAAAATCTAGAGAGGGTTTACCAGGACGTAGATATGGAGGTGGCTCGCGGGGATGTAATGAGGACATGAATGGGCGATTAACAGCATTAACCCCAGAAAACAATTTGGTATTAACCAAATCAAAATCTGCCAACTTTATGTTTTACTTGCCCCTAACTTCTAAACCCACAATGGTGGAGTTAGTGCTGCAAGATAAGAATAATAATATTGTTTATGAAAAAATCTTCACAACAACTAGTACTGGAGGGGTAATCAATGTCAGTGTACCTGATTCTGTAGCCCCACTGGCTATGAATAAAATGTATCGTTGGCACTTTTCAGTTATCTGCGATCCGACGAACAGAGCTCATGATATTGGTGTGGATGGATGGATTAAACGGGTAGAAGCTGATAATCTTTGGCAGGATAAATTAGTGAATTTGGCACAAAAACGTTATAACAAACTGAATGATTCCCAGCTCGCTGCTAGTTGGAAAGAGCTATTAAAGTCTGAAAAATTAGATGCGATTGCACAGAAACCACTGCTGAAATTGAAAATAAAACAAGATCAAAAAGTGTCTGTTAAGTAGGGCTTTGCATTATTTATCAGGCAACAAGTCAATCCCCTACGAGAAAATCCCACAACCAAAGCAGAATGAAACTCCTCAAGGGCGCACGCAATGCGCCCCTACTCCGCGCCTCCGCGCCTATTTTCAAGTTAGCCCCACTCTGCTCCAAGCCGCGCTTCCCGCGTCTACATGAACGTTTGTACACAACCTGCAGATGAAAATACCTCGACTGCGGCTCCCACACCTAAGCTGTCAACCATCAACTAACAACTAACAACTAACAACTAACAACCATTTTCAAGTTAGATGGCATATGTAAATAAGCTATTTTTATTCCCATATGGGCTTTGTATTTAACGCATATTAATTACCTCTGGAAATCAATTTATCGGCTGATAAGTAAAGTCGGTTCCCAGGGGTAAAATTATATTTACAGGGTTCATTTTTTGATCTATCTATATCTACATCTATATATTAAAGATTTATGTTCACTAAATTTCCGAGAAATTTTTTTTCATTATTTAATAGCTATTATTATCCTCACATAAAACTATCTCTTGCCACACTCAAGTGGAAAAAATCGATCATTGCTACCAGCATTATCATCACTGGACTAGTGTTGGGTATTAAACAACTGGGCTGGTTACAGTTCCTGGAATTAGTAATTTTTGACAATATGGTGTCCCTGCAAAATGATGCAGGTGCCGATCCCCGGCTATTGGTTGTGGAAATCACAGAAGCCGACATTAAAAAACAGAAACGGTGGCCAATTTCCGATCGCACTATCTCCCAGGCATTGCAGAAACTACAACAGGCTCAACCAAGGGTAATTGGCTTAGATATGTACCGTGAGATCCCACAATTACCAGGTCGTGAAGCTCTGTTAAAAGAACTACAAGCATCCAATGTAATTACCATTTATAATCTTGGTGATGTCAATACTGAAGAAATCTCTCCTATCCCTGGCATACCCCCAGAAAGAATTGGCTTCAATGATTTTGTAATTGATGCAGATGGAGTTGTGCGCCGGAATTTTCTCTATGGTTACCAAGGAGATGATCAGTTCTACTCCTTTTCCTTACGGCTAAGCCTCAAATATCTGGAAAAACAAGGCATTTCACTCAAAGTGACACCGGATGCCCTGCACTTAGGTCAGACTGTATTGTCACCCTTAGAAGCCAATTCTGGTGGGTATCAAGGTGTTGATGACACAGGGTATCAAATACTTATTAACTATCGTTCGGATGGGCACATAGCACGGCGGGTATCACTGAGCCAAGTGTTGGATGGGCAAGTCAAACCGGAATGGGTGAAAGACAAGGTAGTGCTGATTGGCACAACTGCCACCAGTATTAAGGACAGATTCTTCACTCCTTATACTCGGGATCGATTAACCAACCCAGGCACACCGGGTGTGTTAATCCATACCCAATTGGTCAGCCAAATCCTCAGCACTACCCTAGACAAACAACCTTTATTCTGGTTTTGGTCTGAATGGGCAGAAGGTTTCTGGATATGGACTTGGGCTGTAATAGGAGGCTATCTGGGATGGAAAATGCGGAATATGTTCTACCAGATATTGATGGCAACAGTTGCCTTAGGAGTTTTAACTAGTATTTACTTGGGATTTTTTACCCAATTAGCCTGGGTACCTCTTATTTCTCCAGCCCTAGCATTACTGCTAACAGGTGCAACCATCAGTGCTTATAAGCTACAGTATCATCGGCTTCACGATTCCCTCACCGATCTACCTAATCGAGAACTTTTCCTGTATCGTTTGCAATTGGCGATCGATAATACAAAACTCTGGCAAAAGTCACAATTTGCCTTGCTGTGTTTGGATATCGATCGCTTCAAGCTAGTAAATGAAAGTTATGGTTATGAAATGGGCGATCTATTGTTACTCTATTTCGCCTCCAGATTAAAAGTTAATGTCGGCAGCCAGGGAATTATTGCCAGGGTGGGGGGAGATGAGTTCGCTATTTTGCTGGAAAATATTACCGATAGCAGTGAAGCAAATCATCTAGCTGATAGTCTACAGCAGAAACTGTCCATGCCTTTCAACAACAAGGGTAAAGAGATATTCAGTAGCGCCAGTATTGGTATAGCCTTTCATCAGCCTGAACTCCAGTATAAAGCAGAAGAACTGCTGCGAGATGGTCAAACAGCTATGTATTTGGCTAAAGATTTGGGTAAAGCCCGTCACCAAGTCTTTTCCACGGCTATGCATACTGAGGTTCTCAAGCGTTTACGACTAGAGACGGATATGCGCCGTGCCCTAGATAAGCAGGAATTTTATCTCAATTATCAACCGATTGTATCCCTCAAAACAGGTAATATTGTTGGTTTTGAATCACTGGTAAGGTGGCAGCATCCTGAAGATGGATTTATTTCTCCTGGGGAGTTCATCCCCATTGCAGAAGATACAGGGCTAATTATTCCCTTAGGTAAGTGGATTTTTGAGTCAGCCTGTCATCAATTGTCTGTTTGGCATACTCAATTTCCCTTTGATGTACCACTGATGATGAGTATTAACCTTTCTGGACAGCAATTAACTCAACCAAATTTGGTGGCAGAAATTGAGCAAATTTTGCAAACAAACGGGCTAGATGGGCACAGTATAAAACTAGAAATTACTGAAACCGTAGCCATGCAAGATGTAGAAACTGCTATCTCTATACTGCAAAAACTGAAACGCTTGAATCTACAGCTGAGCATTGATGATTTTGGTACGGGATATTCTTCCTTGAGTTATTTAAATCGTTTCCCAATCAATACCTTGAAAGTAGATCGCTCCTTCGTCAGCAAAATGGGAGATACTAAAGAAGATGCTGCGATCGTTCGTACCATTATTATGCTTAGTCATATATTAAATCTGGATGTAGTTGCTGAAGGGATAGAGACGGTAGCACAGCAAGCACAATTACAGCAACTTGGTTGTGAATATGGACAAGGTTATTTATTTTCTAAACCTCTAGATACTAAGAAGGCTACCGAATTACTATATGAACAGTTTAGTCAACAATTATCACAAAAGCAGATTTAGCTATTAAGGAGCATCCCAAATGTGGTTCTTTCGTAGATAGGGTGCTAAATATTTAATTACAGTGGATAACTTTGCTTTAAAATCAAGGGTTACAGATGCTTATAGTCTAAGCTTAAAACACAAAAAATAATGATTGTAAATCAATTCCAGCAAGGGTTTCAAGCTTATTTTCTGACTAATTTAGCACCCTAAGGCACTTACAGATAATAAAATGTCCCACCGTCGGTGTCGCCCGGTAGGGCGACACCCCCATATATCTCGGTTTTGCCCAGAATATTTGTAAAACGGTGGGACATTTTATTTCTTGGATCTCCCTAAGTACGCAAGGATCGCCATCGCTCGCCCCCCATCACTCACTGCTCATTGATTAAAAGTTGGAATGCTTACCTAGTATAGCTTTCCGTTTTTCTTAGTGCCCTTTGGTTGTAAGTATTCTTCCATTCAGGTGTTTGTTGAGCCTGTCCTTGAGCTTGAAGTGCAAGTTGTTGTTCTTTGGGGCAAATACACAACTCCCTTGGTTCTTTTTTTGCTTGGGTACATAATGAACGTACCGGGCAAGCTCTCCATGTAGAACCAGTGAACTACCCCACCGCACAGGCTCCTGGGGCTTCTGTACTCGTAGGGGAGTGCCAAAGCTTAGACTTTCGTTCAAGGTTTGGTCTTACCTCCCCTCCTACAGCAGAAACGGCTGAACCATCCGTCCTTACGGATTCCCCAGTTGCTCCACTTGGGGTCTCCCCAAGTGGAGCACTGGCTCACCTTTAGCATTCTCATACCCTCTGCTCTAATATTTATCGCTGCGTTCCTATCTCTATCTTAAATCTAACCTGAATCAAGGATTTACCTTTCCTGTCTTGTCTATTCATCCACTTGGTACTTTTATGTCCCTGGGGACAGGTAGCAACTTAGTTATCCCAATCAATTTGAAAGCTAGAGACATCAAAACCCTTTCTTTGTTTAGCTTGCCAACTAGGATATGAGCGCACTGAACCAATTATCTCCACATCAAAAAATAGATTCCATTGCCCCATATGGCGTATAGTTTAACTATACTCCATTTTTGCCTCCCCATCATTGTTGATTACTTTTTGACTTAACTTTTGAACTGGACTTTAGGAAAAAGAGTAAGAGAATCTGGTACTATACTGATATAGTTCTGCTTGTACTTGAACACAAGCTTTTCAGCTCTAGAATGAAAGAAACAACCCTGTCAGCGATGCCACCATGAGATTCCACCATGATTTGAAAAAGAGTGCGCCAAATTTGACGATTTATGGAAAAAACAAGATCAAAAAAGAGATTTGGTTATTATTTAATGGGATTTAATGGGATTGCTAGGAGAAAGTAAACGCAAAAATATTGTGCAAATAGCAAATAACTGATAATATGCTGTTTTTATCGTAATGCCCATCTTTTTCTGAGTAAATCTAAATGGTCAGTATCATTGATAAATGAGCGACGTTTGCGACTTATAAATAAGTACGATCAGACTAGAATTATGAATGGTTTTGCACTGATCATCGATGATTATGGACACAGAAAAAGTGGAAATTTAATTGAGAGATTTTTGTAATGGATACTTCTAAAATAAAAGCTTTCAGTACTATTCTTGGCGAAGAGAAAGGCTACTGGCAGAAAAAGCTAGGCAGAGAGCTATCTGTTTTAGCAGTACCATCGGATTATCCACGCTCATCTATTCAGTCATTTAGAAGAGCTAGAGAAACTATACAACTCGATCAAGATTTCTACTTAAATGTTAAGCAATTTTGCGATCGCGAGAACATCAATCAATTTGTCACGCTCCTTACTACATTTAAAGTAATTTTGCACCGCTACACAAATGGAGCTGAAGATATCATTGTTGGTTCGGTGTCCACCAATAGTCTTTTCAACTCAGAGGGAGAAGCACCGGAAAGGTTTGTTAATCCGGTGGCACTACGAACCAATTTAACAGGTAATCTGAGTACTCAAGAGTTATTCAATCGTGTCGCCCAAACCGTTGAGGAAGCCGCAGCCAATCGAGATTACCCCTTTGAAAAATTAGTTGAGGAACTTTGTGGAGATGAGGACTCAACTACAGCACCTATTTTTCAGGTGATGTTGGTACTAGGTAATCTAGCATCCTCTATTTCAGAATCGCCGCTACAGTCAGAGCAACTCGGAGATATTTCAAAATACACTACTAAGTGCGATTGGGTCCTTTGGGTTTCAGAAAAAGAAGGGAGCTTAATAATAGAGTGCGATTACAACGCTCAGTTGTTTAAACCCGCTTCAATTAAGCGAATGTTGGCTCATTTCCACACCCTACTGGAGGGTTTGGTTGCTAATCCAGAACAGTCTATTTCTACCCTGCCCCTGTTAACCATAGCAGAACAGCAACAACTACTGGTGGAGTGGAACGATACTTCAGCAGAGTATCCCCAGGATAAATGTATCCATCAGTTGTTTGAGGAACAAGCAGAACGCACCCCAGAGGCAGTAGCTGTGGTATTTGAGGGGGAATCACTTACCTACTTCGAGCTGAATCAACAAGCCAACCAACTGGCACACTATTTGCAAGAACTGGGTGTAAAACCAGAAGTTTTAGTAGGTATATGTGTAGAGCGATCGCATTTAATGCTGGTGGGTCTATTGGGAATTCTTAAAGCTGGGGGAGCGTATGTTCCTTTAGATCCGACCTATCCCCAAGAACGCTTGGCCTATATTTGCTCAGATGCACAGTTCAAGATTTTGCTTACTCAGGAGAAATTAGCAGTTGGATTTTCCAAACAAAAAGCCAGTGTGGTTTGTTTAGATACTGATTGGCAAAAGATATCTAGCAAGAGTCAGACGAATCCCTCCCTGGTCTGTTCATCTGGGAATTTAGCTTATGTGCTTTACACTTCCGGCTCGACAGGTAAACCAAAAGGAGTTGCCATTGAACATCGCAGCCCAGTTACCCTGTTGTATTGGTCAGCAGAAGTATTTAGCCAAGAACAGATTGCAGGGGTCTTAGCCTCAACTTCAATTTGCTTTGACCTCTCAGTATTTGAGCTATTTGTTCCTCTAAGTTGGGGAGGGAAGGTCATCCTGGCTAAAAATGCTTTGCATCTGGTCAGTTTGTCTGCTGCTGAGGAGGTCACCTTAGTAAATACAGTGCCTTCAGCGATGAGGGAGCTACTAAGAGTTAACGGTATCCCCAAAAACGTGCGTGTCGTTAACTTAGCTGGGGAACCTCTCCAGAATACCTTGGTACAGCAAATATATCAGCAGGAAACCATTCAAGAGGTAAAAAACCTCTATGGTCCGTCTGAAGATACCACCTACTCTACTTTTGCTAGGACTAGAAAAGGAGATAAAACTGAACCAACTATTGGTCGCCCGATTGCTAACACAAAAGCCTATATTCTCGACTGCCATCAGCAGCTAGTACCGATTGGAGTGTCTGGGGAGCTTCACCTAAGTGGTGCTGGCTTAGCCAGAGGCTATCTGAACCGCCCAGAGTTAACAAAAGAGAAATTTATTCCCAATCCTTTTAGTGATGGGCATCTTTACAAAACGGGAGACTTAGTTCGCTACCAGAGCGACGGTAATATCGAATATATTGGTCGCCTAGATCATCAGGTGAAGATTCGAGGCTTCCGCATCGAACTCGGTGAAATTGAAGCGATTCTTCAACAGCACCCAGCAGTGGAGGAGACTGTGGTTCTGAGTAGGGAAGATGTACCTGGGCAAAAGCGTTTGGTGGCTTACGTGGTTCCACACAAACAAGTTGATGCCCAGACTCAAACAGAGCAGCTAGAGCAATGGCAGCAAGTAATTGATGCTACCTACAGTCAGTTAGCTCCATCCAAAGACCTTAATCTCAACCTTGTTGGTTGGAACGACAGCTATACAGGTCAGCCCATCCCCGAATCGGAGATGCGTGACTGGGTAGAGCAGACCACGGCTCGTATTCTGTCCTATAAGCCGAACCGCATACTCGAAATTGGTTGCGGGACTGGAATGCTTCTGTTTCGGATTGCTCCCCACTGCGATCACTATTATGGTGTTGACATTTCCCAGGAAGTTTTGCACTACGTTCAGCAGCAAGTAGAAGCGAAGAATTGGCAAGATAAAGTGACGTTAGCCCAAAAAGCAGCGGATAATTTTGAAGAAATAGAACCCGATTCGCTGGACGCAGTAATTATTAATTCAGTACTCCAGTTTTTTCCCAGTGCGGATTACTTAGTCGGTGTATTGGAAAAAGCAGTGAAGATGCTTTCTGCTGGGGGCTTTATCTTCCTGGGAGATATACGTAGTCTGCCCTTGCTAGAAGCTTTTCACACCGACATTCAACTTAGTAAAGCCTCTCCCTCACTAGCCATAAAGCAGTTAAAACAGCATATTCAAAAAAATATCAGCAACGAAGAAGATCTGATTATTGATCCAGAATTTTTCGTGGCTTTAAAGCAACACTTGCCGCAAATTAGTCACGTTGAGATTCAGTTAAAGCGTGGTCGTTACCATAACGAGCTAAGCCGATTCCGTTACGATGTGCTTCTTCATATAGGGAAGGAAGTTTGTCCCCAAGTAGAGATGGCTTGGTTGGATTGGCAAAAAGACGCACTTAGCGTGCCCTCTGTTCGCCAATTGATCCAACAGACACAGCCAGAGATGCTGGGCATAAAACGAGTCCCCAATGCACGCCTTGCTGCCATAGTCAAGGTTCTAGAACTGCTTGGAAGTGAGGAGGAACTAGCAACAGTAGAAGAGTTGCGGCAATTCCTGAAGCAGTGTCAGGTTGATGGAGTAGAGCCAGAAGATTGGTGGAGTTTGAGGGAAGAACTGCCTTATACCATTGGGATCAGCTGGTCAAATTCCAATGCCAAAGGCTGCTACAATGTTGTATTTCAAAAAGGTGAAGATAGAGAACAGGGAATGGGGAACTATCAACAGGAAAATACAACAATGTCCAACCCCCTTAAACCCTGGAATGCCTATGCTAATAATCCGTTACAAGCCAAACTAGCTAGCAAACTGGAACCACAATTGCGCAGTTATTTACACAAGCAACTGCCCGAGTATATGATCCCAGCGGCTTTTGTCACTCTTGATAAAATGCCTCTGACACCAAACGGAAAAATAAATCGCCGAGCCTTGCCTGCCCCAGATCGGTCTCGTCCAGATTTATCAACTGCTCTAGTCATGCCCAAATCTGAAGCGGAGGAAGCTATTGCTCAAATTTGGAAGGAAGTACTACAGCTCGAAGTCGTGGGGATTCAAGATAATTTCTTTGAACTCGGTGGTAATTCCCTACTCTTGACCCAAGTTCATCATAAATTAGGGAATATTTATAATTTAAAACTATTGATTGTAGATCTGTTTAAATACCCAACCGTAGAAGGTTTGGCTCAACACTTAAGCCAGACAGAGTCAACACCTACCGCGAGCAAGGGTCGCGTTCCCAGTAACCGACGCAATCGTCAGGATTCGATCAAGGAACAAAGGCAACGCAGGCAAAAGCGTCGCTCTGACCACAAATAGATCGAGCCTCCATAATCAACAGAAATTGCCATGCCTATTAGAGAATCTGATATCGCCATTATTGGGATGTCCTGCCGCTTTCCAGAAGCCAGGAATATTGATGAGTTTTGGGAAAATTTGCGAGACGGAACTGACTCAATTTCTTTCTTTGCTGAAAAAGACCTGGAAGTTAAGGAGCCTGCTTTATTAGAAAATCCCAGCTATGTCAAAGCCGGTGCAGTTTTACCCAACATTGATTTATTTGATGCTTCCTTTTTTGGTTACAGCACCAAGGAAGCAGAAATTATGGATCCCCAACAGCGTATTTTCTTGGAATGCGCCTGGGAAGCCTTTGAGATTGCTGGCTACAACCCGGAAATTTATCAAGGTTTAGTGGGAGTTTATGTAGGTTCGGGTTTGAACACATATCTAATTAACAATGTTCATCCCAACTTTGGTTTCTCCTCTCACCGTACTTTCCTAGAATCAATAATCGATCTTCAGGTCAGACTAGGGAATGCCAAATTTAGCCTGCCTACGAGGGTTTCTTACAAGCTAAATTTAACCGGACCGAGTATCAATGTCCAAACCGCCTGTTCCACTTCACTGGTAGCTGTACACCTGGCTTGCCAAAGCTTACTTAATGGCGAATGTGATATGACTTTAGCTGGAGGTGTAGCGATTACTGCTGCTCAAAAGGTTGGGTATTTATGCGAAGAAGGTGGGATCGCCTCTCCTGATGGTCACTGCCGAGCTTTTGATGCCCAGGCTCAAGGAACTATCTTCGGGAACGGGGCTGGAGTTGTGGTGTTGAAGTTGTTAAGCCAAGCCATTGAGGATGGAGATAACATCTATGCCGTAATTAAAGGTTCGGCAATTAACAACGATGGAGCTTCAAAAGTGGGCTATTCAGCTCCCAGTGTCGAGGGTCAGGCAGCAGTAATTGCTGATGCTCTAGCCATAGCTGAGATTGAGGCAAATACTATTGATTATGTAGAAGCCCACGGGACAGGAACTGCTCTAGGAGATCCAATTGAAATAGCAGCTCTAACCCAAGCTTTTGGTGAGACTAATGACCAAAAAGAAAAAAGTGTTTGTGCAATCGGTTCGGTGAAAACCAATATCGGACATCTCGCTGAAGCCGCAGGGATTTCAGGCTTGATTAAAACAGTATTGGCACTAAAACACCAGCAAATACCGCCGACGCTCCACTTTCAACAAGCTAATCCCAACATTGATCTTGAAAATAGCCCTTTCTACGTTAATACAAAACTTTCTCAATGGGAAAGAAATGGAAATCCCCGTCGTGCTGGGGTGAGTTCTTTTGGTATGGGGGGTACAAATGCCCATGTTGTTTTGGAAGAAGCACCGGAAGACCGGAACAGGGAACAGGAAACAGGAAACAGGGAACGTCCAAAGCATATTTTGACTTTATCGGCAAAGACTGAGAAAGCTTTGCAGGAATTGGCAGAGCGTTATGTTAGTTATCTCGATTGTGATCAAGATGCAGAGTTGGCAAATATTTGTTTTACGGCTAATACAGGACGCAAACACTTTAACCATCGTTTAGCTGTTGTGGCTGAATCTAAACAGCAGCTACAGGAGCAATTGGCAGCTTTTCCCCCATCGATAGTTGATGTAGTAAGTAGTCAGCGAAAACAGATCGCTTTTCTGTTCACTGGGCAAGGCTCGCAGTACTTAGACATGGGTTACCAACTCTACGAAACCCAACCCACTTTCCGGGAAGTCCTGGATCGCTGCGACGAAATTCTGCGCCCCTATTTAGAAAAACCCCTGCTTGATATTCTCTATCCCAATCTAGGGAATGAGAAAAAGGGAACGGGGGACAGTTGCAATGACATTGATGAGACAAATTATACCCAACCCGCTTTATTTGCGATCGAATATGCCCTATTCCAGTTATGGAAATCTTGGGGGATTGAACCCGATGTAGTCATGGGTCATAGTGTGGGGGAATATGTAGCGGCTTGTGTGGCTGGAGTCTTTAGCTTAGAAGATGGCTTGAAACTGATTGCCGAACGGGGACGGCTGATGCAAGCCTTACCCCAAGATGGAGAAATGGCTTCTCTATTAGTTTCTGAGAAAGAAGCGCGAGCAGCAATTCGCCCCTATGCTGAGGAAGTTTCTATTGCTGCGGTTAATGGTCCTGAAAGTGTGGTAATTTCCGGGAAGCGAGAAGCCATTAATGCCATCTGTGCCAGCCTGGAAGCAAAAGAAATCAAGACTAAGAAATTAACGGTTTCCCATGCCTTCCATTCACCATTGATGGAGCCAATGTTGGCTGAATTTGAGCAGGTTGCACAACAAGTGCGTTTTTCCATACCACAAATTAAGCTCATAAGCAATGTCACTGGAGAAATAGTAACCGATGAGGTAGCTACTGCTGAGTATTGGTGTCGTCATGTGCGGCAACCTGTCCAATTTGCTGCCAGTATGAAAGGTTTAGCGGGTGCAGACATATTGGTAGAAATTGGTCCTAAACCTATCTTATTAGGTATGGGTCGCCAGTGTTTACCCGAACACCAAGGATTATGGCTTCCCAGTTTGCGTCCAGGGCAAGATGATTGGCAGCAGTTATTAACCAGTTTGGCACAAGTCTACGTCCAAGGAGTCTCAGTAAACTGGTTTGGCTTCGATGGGGACTATTCCCGTCGTCGAGAAAATTTGCCTACTTATCCCTTCCAGCGTCAGCGCTACTGGATAGAAGCAGCAGATGAGTGGTTCAACTCAAGAGTTACAACTCAAAAGTCAAAAGTCCATCCTCTCCTAGGTCAACAGTTAGATTTGGCTGGAACAGAAGAAATTCGTTTCCAGTCCCAAATTAACGAAAATTCTCCAGTATGGCTAAAAGATCATCAGGTTTTTGAGGATGCGATCTTCCCCCTAACTGCCTATTTAGAGATGGCGTTAGCTGCTGGAGGGGCTACTTGCCAATCTAACCAGTTGGTATTAGAAAATGTCTTTATCGAGCAGGCATTGCCTCTCTCTTCTGGAGAAAATGAGTGGGATACGCTGCAATTAGTTTTGACACCTGAAAAGACTGATGTCTATTCCTTCGAGATATTTAGCCTCACTTCTTCTGGTTCGGCTAAAGTAAAATCAGCTTGGGCACGCCATGCCTTTGGGCAAATTCGGGATATACAGCAGTCGCCAGGGGATACAAAAAAGCCAAAATTTACCCAGGTTGACATAGCTACCTTACAAGCCCAATGCAACGAACAAATATCCTCTCAAGCATTTTATCAGCAACTTCAACAGCGAAACCTCAACTATGGTTCTAGCTTCCAAGCGGTAGAAAAACTTTGGAGAGGGAGAGGAACAGTTTTGGGGCAGATTTGCTTGCCAGAGGTTTTACTAGAGGAGGCAGAAGACTATAACCTACACCCTGCCCTGCTGGATGCCTGCCTTCATATTTTAGGAGCCATCTTCCCTGATGATACCTATCTACCCCTAGTGTTAGAACATCTGCAAGTCTACCGCCGTCCTGGTAGCCGCTTATGGAGTTATGGCACAATCGAAGGAAAAGATAACAGCAAAGGTGAAAACTTGAAAGCAGAGCTATATCTGCTGGATGAAAGTGGCAATTTAGTCGCTTTCCTTTCAGATCTCTACCTCAGGCGTGCCAATCCGGAACTTTTGCAGCGCACTCCAGATTTAAAGAACCATTTGTACGAAGTGGCTTGGCAACCCCAAGCTCTTACCTCGCCACCGAAAGAAGAGCCTGGTAGCTGGTTGATCTTTACTGACCAAGGTGGCATAGGGGAGCAAATAGCTCAAAAGCTTTCAGAAATTGGTCATCGCTGTATCCTAGTGTATTCCGGTTCTGCCTATAAAAAGTTAGAAGCCCAACATTATCAAGTGAATCCAACAGCTTTTGGAGATTTCCAACAACTTTTCCAAGAGGTGGAGTCTTTGGAGAAAAATGGGCTGACCTATAGCGGTATAGTTTACCTGTGGAGTCTGGACGCAGATGAGCAAGACCTTTGTGATTTACACCTCGGCTGTGGTAGTGTTTTGCATTTGGTTCAGGCACTAACTAAAACCAACTTGTCCCCTCGTTTATGGTTGGTAACTCAACTCACTCAACCTGTGAGCAAATCTGCTCCTATACAAGTTCAACAAGCTCCCTTATGGGGATTGGGAAAAGCGATCGCTCTCGAACATCCAGAACTCCATTGTACCTGCTTAGACCTTGATCGTTCGGATACACAAACTGCTGCTTCTGTCAAGGCATTGTATAGAGAATTATTATCAACCGAGAGAGAAGACCAAGTCGTCTATCGAGAGGGAGTCCGTTATCTAGCAAGGCTACAGCAGTTTCAGTCACAAGAATCTGTAAAGCAACAAGCTTTTGCTTCTAGCTCTCCTGTTCGAGTCACCATAGATAACTATGGGGTCTTGGATAATATTTACCTAGCTCCTCTGAAGCGCCGTCAACCAGAACCAGAAGAAGTAGAAATTCAAGTTCGCGCTGCGGGGTTAAACTTCCGAGATGTACTTAATGCCTTGGGAATGCTTAAGGACTATTATGCCGAGCATTTGGGCATTGATAATCCAGCAGATATTCCCTTTGGCTTTGAATGTGCTGGTACAATTGTTGCCCTGGGGGAAAATGTTGACAACTTCCAAATTGGCGATGAAGTTGTGGCTCTAACTGTTGGCAGTCTATCGAGTTTCGTCACTACCAAAGCTCAAAATGTTGCCCCCAAACCTCAAAGTTTAAGTTTCGAGGAAGCAGCGACGATACCAGCCGCCTTTTTAACTGCTTACTATGGACTCTACGAGTTGGCAAACATCCAAGCCGGAGAACGCATCTTGATTCATTCGGCAGCAGGTGGAGTAGGTCAAGCAGCGGTTCAATTGGCTCAACGTACTGGAGCAGAGATTTTTGGTACTGCTAGTGAGGGTAAGTGGGAGTTCCTCAAGTTAATGGGAATTGATCATGTGATGAACTCCCGTAGTCTAGAATTTGCCGATCAAGTGATGGCAATAACTAACGGAAAAGGGGTAGATATTGTCCTCAATAGCTTCAATAAGGAATTTGTGGACAAGAGTTTTGAGGCACTTGGTCAAGGAGGACGATTTATCGAACTGGGCAAAATTGACATTTGGGACGAGCAGAAAGTGCAAGAACTTCGACCCGATGCTTCCTATTTCCCCTTTGATTTTGGGGAAGTATCCCAGGAAAATCCAGGTTTAATTACCTCAGTGTTTGCCCCACTCAAGCAAGAATTTGACAAGGGCATTCTCAAACCATTACCTCACAAAATCTTCCCGATCCAAAACGTAGTAGATGCCTTCCGCTTTATGGCTGGAGCTAAGCACATAGGCAAAGTAGTGCTTTCCATCCCAGAAATGAAGACTAGTTCTGTGAACCAGGAACTAGTGCGAGGGGATAGCAGCTACCTAATTACTGGTGGTCTGGGAGCCTTGGGACTCAAGGTAGCTAACTGGTTGGCAGAACAGGGGGCTAAACATTTAGTACTAACCAGTCGCCGAGGCATATCATCTGATGCTGCACAAGAGACGGTAAGTCAACTAGAAAAGGCAGGAGTAGGAGTTCGCGTTGTTTGTGCCGATGTTTCTCAGCCGGAGGATGTGGCTAGGCTGCTAGAAGAATGTGGAACTACTGCACCATTGCGCGGTATTATTCATGGGGCTGGCGTACTGGATGATGGCGTGTTACTCCAACAATCAGTTGAGCGCTTTAGTCGAGTAATGGCTCCTAAGGTGGCAGGAGCTTGGAATTTGCATAATTTGACTACAGGTTTACCCTTAGATTTCTTCGTCTGTTTCTCTTCTGTTGCCTCGTCCCTCGGTACATCTGGTCAAAGTAATTATGTCGCAGCTAATGCTTTTCTCGATTCCCTAGCTCATCACCGCCAAGCTCTAGGTTTACCCTGCCTTACAGTTAACTGGGGTGCTTGGGCCCAAACGGGTATGGCCAAAGACTTAAGTAAAGCTCACCAAAGTCGCCTAAAAGGGTGGGGAATGGATTTCATTATTCCTCAGCAGGGCTTGCAAATGTTGGGTCAATTACTCCAACAGCAGGCAGTGCAGGTGAGTGTGATGCCAGTGAACTGGTCAAAATGGCTGGGGCGATTCCCAGTAGTACCTCCCTTTTATCGCAATGTTCAGCCCAGTAAATCTCAATCTATAGAACCAAAGCAACTGGAGTTTGGGAAACAATTAGAGGCAGCACCTCCATCCCAGCGCCGAGGTCTATTAGTAGAGTATCTACGCCTCCAAGTAGCGAAAACCCTAGGGGTGAGTTCCCCCGAACAAATAGAGTTGGGACAAAGGTTATTTGACCTGGGACTGGACTCTCTGATGGCCGTTGAGTTGAGAAGTCGCCTCCAATCCAGCTTAGGATGCTCCCTACGTTCGACCCTACTGTTTGACTATCCGACAATAGAAGCATTGGTGGATTATCTGGCTCAAGAAGTACTTTCTTTGGAGGAGGCAGAAAGCTCAACCCAGGTAATACCTAGTCAGGAGCTAGCTGGGAAAGACTCCTATCATTCAACTTTAGTCACTATTCAACCCCAAGGTTCCCAGCCTCCTCTATTTTTTGTCCCAGGAATCCTCGGTAATGTGTTTTATCTGGAACGATTGGCCCATTATTTAGGTTCAGAGCAACCATTTTATGGATTGCGATCGCTAGGTATGGATGAAGACGTAGAACCCTACGAGCGAATAGAAGATATTGCTGCCCATCATATCAAAGGGATACAAACTCTTCAGCCCAATGGACCTTACTTGCTCGGCGGTCATTCTTTTGGGGGCAAAGTTGCCTTCGAGATCGCCCAGCAATTGAGAACTATGGGACAGGAGGTATCAATGCTTGCTATCGTTGACATCCAGGTAGGAGTTACCGACAAAACCAAGTCAGTGACGAATTGTAATGATACTCAGTATATAGCCAATCTAGCTTATGAGTGGGGACTTGCCTTAAATCAAGACCTAGAAGTTTCCTTAGAGAAGCTTCAGTTACTCAGTTGGAACGAGCAAATTAACTATCTTTGGGAACAATTGAAAACTAGCGGTCAAAATTACAATCACAACGAACTGAGGCGACTGGTAAAAGTTTACAAAACTAATATTCAAGCTATGAGTCAATACCTACCGCAGGAAAGCTATTCAGGTTCAATAACCCTCCTGCGAGCAGAGAAACTTTCTTCCGAGTTTGAATTTCTACCCGATCGAATGACAACAGAAGAAAATCCTACCTGGGGATGGGACAAACTTTCTACCCAACCTTTGGCATTCGATACTGTGCCAGGAGATCATTTCACGATGATGATGGAACCTCAGGTTAGAGTTTTAGCTCAAAAGTTGAAAGACTACCTCGCCCAGGTAAATATGAATGCAGGATAATTAATTTGAAGAGGAATAATGAGCACTGAAGATAGAGTACAGTGGATTTACAGTTCACAGACAAATCAAGAATTAATCGAACGTTACAGTATATGGGCAAAGGACTACGACCAAGATTTGACGGATGTATTTGCCTATGTAAGTCCCCAAAAAGCAGTGGAGGCATTTCTCAAGTACGTACCCAAAGATGCCAGAATTTTGGATGCTGGAGCTGGTACGGGGTTAGTCGGTCAGCTTCTCCACCAACAGGGCTACCATAATCTAGAGGCAATGGATATGTCCCAAGGGATGCTGGAGGAGGCAGGGAAAAAAAACGTCTATACGGCGTTACACCAGGGTATCTTAGGTGAACCACTAGATTTTCCCTCTGACTATTTTGATGCAACTGTTAGCATTGGCGTTTTTACCCCCGGACATGCTCCAAGTAGTGCTTTTGACGAACTAATCCGTATTACCAAGCCAGGGGGATACATTATCTTTTCCATGCGCCCTGATTTTTATGAAAACAGCGATTTCTCAGAAAAGCAGCCTGCCTTGGCAAAGTCTGGTCAATGGGAACTGGTAGAAATTGGGGAGAAATTCCAATGCCTGCCCAAAGGCGAGCCTGAGATAGAATTACAAATTTGGGTTTACCAGGTTGTGAGATAGATGTAATCCTTTTGAGTAAAGAAAAAATGTTAGACCTGCCAAAAAATACTCCAAAAGAAGAAACTCTTTCAACTGATGGATTTGTCACTGTTGATGGCAAGCGGTTCCATTATATGTGGTTATATGACCATTGCCTCTGTCCTCGCTGTCATGATCCGAGTTCATTTCAAAAGATTAACGATCTTTGCTCTCGCACCACACTACCTAAACCAAAATCTGTAGAGATAAAGGATGAACAACTAATAATTAACTGGGATGAAAACACTCCTCACCAAAGTACATTTCCGGTATCCTGGTTACTGAGTCGCTCCTATGACCCAACCCCGAAGCAAGAAGTTCCTAGCAAGAAGATTCTTTGGGACGTAGCTTTGCTAGGAACTAATCCACCAGAGTGTTTTGAACACAATGTGTGTGCTTTTGACTCTTGGATGAACCAGCTTCGCTCTCTTGGATTTGCTGTAATAAGGAAAATGCCCTGGGAAGAGTTAGAATCTTTCACCTCTTCTATTGGTCCAATTTACTATCTCGCTCAGTACGGGCGCTACTCAACAGTGAAAGCTTTACCCAGTGGTGGTCCAGATCTTGCCTTATCCGCAGTCGGTCATGCTTTATCACCCCACACCGACATGACTTATATGCCTGGAGCACCGCGTGCAGTGCAACTTCTCTATTGCGTGGAAAATGAGGCATCTGGCGGTGAGTCTATTTTGGTGGATGGCTTTCGGGTTGCTAGAGACTTTCGTCATCACCATCCTGACTACTTTAGGATTCTCTCTCAAACCTCAGCCACATTTCGGCAGCTATTCTCGAAATGGGAATATTATGTTTCCCAAACAACTCCGATTTTTAAACTAGATGAAGCAGGTGAAGTATCTGATGTTTACTTCTCTCACAAAAACTTTGGTTTGAATTTACCTTTTGACCAAGTGGAAAGTTTTTACGAAGCCTACTATGCTTTATTTCGTTACTTAAACAATCCGACTTACCAGTACTGTTTCCCCCTAGAAGCTGGAGATTGTTTACTAGTGCAAAATTTTCGGGTTCTTCACGGGCGCAAAGCTTTTAATCCGAGTTCTGGCTCTAGACATCTCGAAGTGGCATTTGTGGAGTGGAACTATTTTACAGGAAGACATGATTTTTACACAGTGAAGGATGATTTGTATCTAATTAATGAAAATTAAATACAAAGCTTGAAATACCAATCATTTGGTTCAGGAAAAAAATATAATGAACTACCAAAACATTCTCCAACAAGCTAGGCATAAGCAAGAACCTTTAAAACCAGAGAGATTTGTCAAAATATCTGACAGAAAAGATAAGTGCGATATTCCTACATCTGCTTTTAAACCTCTGTTTGAAAATGCCTATTTACAAACTTGGAAAGGCATAATTCTCAACAAAGGAATTACTGAAATTGCCTTGTACCCCATGCTCGTTTATGAACTGCAACCCAAAACTATTATCGAAATTGGGGCTTTTAACGGCGGAGGGGCTATTTGGCTAGCAGATCACTTAGATTTGTTTGAGATTGAAGGCCATGTCTACTCAGTAGATATAGATTTGTCGCTCCTTGACGAAAAAGCAAGAAATGACTCTCGGGTTCATTTTTTAGAAGGAGATTGCAACAATATCAATGCAGTTTTTCCTCCCCAGATGCTGTCTGAACTCCCTCATCCTTGGTTGATTATTGAAGATGCCCATGTCAATTTAGTTGCTGTTGTGGAGTATTTTCATAGTAATGGTTTGCAAAGTGGAGACTACTTAATTGTCGAAGACACCAACCGATTGTACTGGGAACTGTGGGGTGATAATTGGGATGATCGAGCAGAAATGGAGCAAGGGGTGAAGAAAATGGATGATTTGAGGAATTGGTTAATCGACCACGAAAAAGAATACCTGGTGGATACCTATTATCAGGATCTCTATGGTTACAATGGCTCTAAGAACTGGAATTCTATTCTCAAGAGAGTTTGAAAAAATGTGCTTTACTTTTGGGGGGAATGGCACTAAGAAAAGCTGATACTACTGGGTCATATGATGTCCGCCAAATCACCCATAATATCAAACAATCGCTTCTTGTATTTTATTTTTAGTTCCCAGAGAGGTTGCTCAAGCTATTGGCTTCAGTAGGTAGGCATAATTAAATGTAAGAGGTGAACCTCACCCCCATCCCCTCTCTTTATTAAGGAGAGGGGTGCCGTCAGGCGGGGTGAGGTTTTATAGTTAATTTGAACCAGTTACTTACTTGTATCAAAGAAAGTATTTCATGAACGAGTAAGGTTTTTCTACCTACAAAAAATTTTTGACAACCCATGCATCATCACCCCATTCATTTTGCTGTATCTGATGCGCTAGCGATCGCTCGCCCCCCATCACTCACTGCTCATTGATTAAAAGTTGGAATGCTTACCTAGAGCGTCGGTCAAGTATTTATTATTGACAAATGTTGTATCTTGTGGATAACCAGAAAACCTTTGGCAAAGGCGAAGCATTCAGATAGAAATATTGTGCGATCGCCATAAATCATTGCCCGAATGCTTCGCCTCTACAGAATACACATTTACCCCTTCTTGTCAACATTTATTTCTTGACCGATGCCCTAGTATAGCTTTCCGTTGTTCTTAGTGCCATTCAGTTTTAAAATGTATTAGTTAGAAGTGTTTGTGCAACATTTAACCTGTGCAAACCTGCGTATTCGCAGGCAACACCTGTATAGCATCAGATGAAAATCTAATGGTTGTTGCCGACAAAGCTTTGCTGTATA
>JAAUYI010077943.1_pt1 | contig 35912 bp, 24 predicted proteins | sample 7278041 | NCBI WGS metagenome assembly JAAUYI01 (sample SAMN14350216, study PRJNA611818) | marine sediment metagenome | isolation source: surface marine sediment (0.6m) | place: French Polynesia: Moorea | collected 2018-08
AGCAGAGTTGTATCATGGTTGAGCACTTCGTAACCATCGTCGGTAACGGCAACCATATTTTCCAGGCGAACTCCTCCCCAGCCGGGTATATAAATGCCAGGCTCGATGGTGATTATCATGCCAGAGCGCAGTTTTCTTCTGCTTTTGGGAGAAATTCGAGGCTCTTCGTGTACTGCCAAGCCCACACCATGGCCAAGGGCGTGACCAAAATATTTGCCGTAGCCTGCATCTTCAATAACTCTGCGGGCAGCCTGGTCAACCTCCCTGCAGGTGACGCCGGCCTTTACGGCATCAATTCCCTGAAGCATGGCTTGCCGGACCAGTCGGTGGATTTTCCGGTAATCCTCATTCGCCCGTCCCAGGCAAAATGACCTGGTCATGTCAGAGCAATATCCGTCTAGAATAAGTCCCATGTCGATAAGCAGTGGGCCGTCAGCAATGAGTTTTCCGGACCCTGGTACAGAATGGGGGAGAGAGCTTGCCGCACCGGCGGCGACGATGGTCTCAAAGCTTTCACTTTCCGCTCCTGCTTTCCTCATCCTGGTAGCGATTTCAAGTGCTATATCGACTTCAGTTGCCTTGTCATCGAGCGAAGCGAAAACCTCTTGAAAAACCTTTTCGTTCAGTTGAACCGATCGGCGTATCAAGGCTAACTCGTTCTCGTCTTTAATGACCCTTAAACGCTCGACAATCCCGCTGAGTGGTAATACTTCTACACTCAGACGTTTTCCTAATTCCTGAAGTTTTTCGGCCGTGGAATGGAGGGTATAGTGGCTTTCAAAACCCAGCCTGTTGATGTCAAGGTCGTAGCAGAGCTTACGCAACAGTGGCAGGACACCTTTGGGGTAGAGAAGGATTTCGAAGTGCTCGGTATCGTTATCGGCCTGCTCCCTGAACCTGAAGTCAGTGAGGAGGTATGGTGTTCCCTGCCGCGGGATAAGCAACAGACCGGAGGTTTCGGCAATGCCATGATCACAAGCAGTATAACCACTCAGGTAGCGTCGATTTTCCGGCTGGCTTACCAGCAACGCATCGATTTTCCTGGCGGCAAGGCTCTGGCGTAGTCTGTTCAGGCGAGATACATACTCCATAACTCCACCAAACTCAGCGGACCATAACCAGATTTTGCTTGATCAGATTCTTGCGCTGGTCGAGGGCCTCATTGTACTGGCCGTTCAAGTCGGTGAGCATTTTATCCAACTCTTCCTGATATTTCGGATGCATTGCCGGATTGATCGCCACATCATCGCTGAGTTTGGCTCCCTGTTGGGCAAGATGCTGTTCGAGTTGCTGGCGGATTGCATCTTCGAGCTGCTGAACCATTTGGTCTTTATGCTGACTATATTGGTTAAGGAGTTGCTCGAGTTCTGCGCAGGTTGAGCTTATTTCAGGCGTGGCCAAGCTCGAAACCGCCCGGAGCGCCTTTCCACTGTTTTCCAAAAGCATCTCATCTCGGGGGAGAACGATGTTGCGCAGCAAAGTATCGACCATTCCTTTGAGGATTGCCGGTTGTTCTTCTTTTTTTTGGGCCTGAAGAATAGTCTGCAGATCGCTGTCCCCGTTTCTTAGGTATTCAGCGGCCAGCCGCATGCCCTGATGAGTACTGCTTTCTTCGTCAAGCTTATCGTCTGCTTCAGCGGCAATTTTAGCGGCTCTTTCCATGACCATATCCAGTGTGCTGCGTATTTCTGCCATATTGATATCCGTGTTCTGTGGTTTCAGATTGGTTTCCCAAGGAAACTTTGCGAGTGGTTGATTCTCTTTACTATCGGTCAAAGAAATCTCTGCAGCTTAAACTTTTAACCGTTTGCTAACTGTAAGACGCAATCTGCCTATTGCTAAAAAACTTTGGCCAACCTCGCCGAAAAAGTGATAAGCGTTTTCAAAGCTTGAACACTCGCTTGCCTGGTCGAATTACCCTGCCGAGTCTACTACAGGTTTGATTTTACTGTCATCATATTTCTTTCGGACATGCTAATCACTTGCCGGGTTACGGACAAGCCGTGCCCCAAAAAAGCCATCTAGTCCATCGGTAGGGAGTGGCTGAAAGCAGCCATGTTTTATCAAGGACGCAGCTGAGTCGGGAAGAAAAGCAGTGCAATCCTCCAGAACAAAGTGGGGAACAGTTGAGAGAAAATCATTGATGATATCGATATTTTCTTCGGGTTCAAGCGAACAGGTAGCATAAACTATGGTTCCCCCCGGTTTGAGCAGTTTTTCGCCAGTCCTCAGAAGTTGGCGCTGTAACGAGGCATAGTTAGCGATATCTTTTGAATTACGGTGCCAGCGGATATCGGGTTGTCGACCGATAACTCCTGTCCCACTGCAGGGCACATCAAGCAGGATACCGTCAAAAAGTATGGTGGAATGGGTAGAGTATTTCTGAAGGCTTTCTTTATAAAGAGTCAACCTGCCATCATCTATAGCTATGTCATGGGTTCTCGCCAGTCCCTCCTGTCGGTGTGATTCTGGTTCAATTGCAGTGAGGTGAGCTTTGAAGGGTGCTAAAAGCTCCAGCAGGTGTCCGGTCTTCCCGCCTAATCCGGCGCAACCATCAAGGTATTGACCAGATTGGCGAAAAGGCTGGAGAAGAAGGGTGACCAGTTGTGCTGCTTCGCCCTGCACCTGAAACCAACCTTTACCATAACCAGGGAGAACTGAAATAGGGCCCTGATAGTCTGGCAGGATAATACCCTGAGGGGCAAAGCGGCAGGGTCTTGCGTCAATTTTTTTCTCGGCACAAAGCTCAAGGTATTGATTTCTGTTGAGTTCAAGGGAGTTGAGCCGCAGGGTCAATGGTTGTTGCCGATTATTATGGTGACAGATCTTCACCATTGTCTCATACCCGAAATTGTTGCTCCATCGTGAAGTCAGCCAGTCAGGATGATTGAGCACCGGCGGTTGGTTTCCGGCCATCTCATCTACACGGTGAAGTTGCTCCCGTTGTCTGATACTCTCTCTGAGAACGCCATTGACAAAACCATGCAACCGCTTGGGTAGTCTGGCTTCTCGTATCGCCTTGACAGTCTCATTGACGGCGGCGGAATCGGGGATGCGGTCAAGAAAAAGGATTTGGTATAAACCGACGGCGAGCCCTTGGTGAACAACGGGGTGCATCTTTTTCAAAGGGGTACGGCTTAGTTTGCTGATAATCAAATCAAGATACTGATGTTGCCTGAGAACGCCGTAGATGAGGTTCATGGCAAGAGCGCGATCGTTGCCGTCAATGTGATAGCGCGTGCATATCCGTTGGAAAAGCACAGGCAGAGGTGTGGCTTTTTTACCTAGCTGGACGAGGGTGGTAATGGCAATAAATCTGGAATTGTTTTTAACCATATGCAGCAATTATAAAATGGATGGTTAACCTAATGTAGCTGATTTTTTTTATCACATATAAATATCGCGCCACCACTCCCCTCATAAGAGTTATGGTACTTTTAAGACCAAAATATGTACATTATCAAGGAAATTATCGAATTATTCTACGTTTGAAGGCTTGTAGTGGACAATAAAGTAACGTGTTGGTAGAATCCTGATGACATTAACTCATTGTTGCCGTATAACGTTCTGGCGAAGATACCGGTTTACTGATCAAAGTGTTGAGCAGCCAGATCGGCACAGACACATTTCATTTTTGGGCTTAACTCTCGAATTAGCCGATATGATAATAAGAAGAGTTTTACATATATGCTGTTTTTTAATAGTTTTTGTTGTGACAGCCTCCCAGGCAGCCGCTTTTACCCGTGATGAAGTAATAGAGCGGGATTTCCTGCGCTGCGGTGTTTCCACCGGGATTCCTGGATTTTCCAATGTGAATGGTGGCGGCAGTTGGCGCGGTTTGGATGTTGATGTCTGTCGGGCTGTTGCCGCCGCAGTCCTCAAGGATGCCGAGAAGGTTGAATATATACCGCTGTTGCCGAAGGAGAGGGCAACCGCCCTAATTACTGGTGAAATTGACATTCTTTCACGTAATTATACCTGGAATTTTACCCGTGACAGTGCCCTCAATATGAACTTCGTCGGCGTGACATTCTATGATTTGCAGGGATTTCTGGCTAGCAACAGGATAGAGGTTGAAAGTATTCTGAATTTGGACGATTTCTCCGTCTGCCTGCAGGCGGGAACCAGTTATGGTGAACATCTCGAGGAATACCTCCAGCAGAGTGATATTGCCTATAAGAGCGTTGTTTCTGATACACCGGACCAGATTGTTAAGGATTTTGAACAGGGTAGATGCGAGGTCATAACCGGAGGCAGAGCCCAACTACAGGGTATTCGCAGCAAGATGACGAACCCGGCTGCCACGTTTTTTCTGCCAGAAGTGATAGCCAATATCCCTCTGGGGCCGGCTGTAAGGCATGGTGATGATTTATGGTTTGACATTGTTAAATGGTCCGTCTATGCCCTTATCAATGCTGAGGAGCTTGAACTGACATCGGCTAATATCGATGCGGTAAGGGCAACCTCGAACCAGGCGGTCAGACATTTTCTTGGATTGAGCGGTTCTGGTGGAAAGGGTTTGGGACTGGACGATGACTGGGCCTATCAGATCATTAGACAGGTTGGTAATTACGGGGAGGTGTTTCAGCGGAATCTTGGTAATTCTTCTCCTCTTAAACTGGACCGCGGACTCAACAATCTTTGGAGCAAGGGAGGAATTTTATTTGCTCCACCTTTACGCTGAGTATTTTCGTTAACTTCTTTTCTATCTTCACGGCAACGCTAATAGTGGATCACGCCAAGATTGTCGCGGTAAGAATTGACTTTCTGGTGCGATGCTTATTGTGATTGATAGCTCTTGCAAGTTACTGGTAAAAGCAAGGGAATACCTACCAATGAGGATGATGATGAAAAGATTATCAACAAAACTCCTGTTGATTGCTCTAATCGTGCTGATTTTTGCAGTTTCTTCAACAATGGCTGAAGAAGAAAAAAGCAGCTGGAGCAAAGCCGGCGAAGAGGTTTCTGAAGCAGTGCAGGCCTTGGGAAGCGCCACCAAAGAAAGTGCTCAGACAACCAGGGAAAGCGCTGGAGAAATGTGGCAGAAAACCAAGCAAGGCAGTGCCAATGCCTGGCAGAAAACCAGAGAAACCAGTAAGGATGTTGCGGAAGCCACAAAGCAAGAAAGTATGACGATGTGGCAGAAAACCAAGAACACAACGAGTGATATCTATAACAGCCTCAAGGACAAAATCCAGCAGTGGCGATCTCCTGAAGAAAAGCAGGATGAGGATACAACCAACTAGCTTTAGGGAACTAACTAACAAAGAATTTGACCGTGGTCTCCATCTATTGAAAAGAATTTGAGATCAGCTTAACATCCCATCAAAAAACGAATATTCTTTCGTTTATGCGCTGAATATTGCTTTCGTATACGTTTTTTTGTATTCTTAAATAATTTAAAGGTATGAATTGAATATAAAAATTAAGTAACAGCCCCTTTTGACTCCCTCGCCCGTATTGGTACATATGTCTGTGATTGTTCTGGGTTTGTGGGGAAGTAGACTTTATTGATATTTTCGGTTGAAAGGTGCGCTGGAATCCGCTTAATGGAGGAAAAAACGTGAAAAAACAGTGGGTTTTTGGTTTTGAACAGCTTGATAACGTAGAGAAATACGTCGGAAGTTCATGGGAACGGGTTCGCGGTCTGCTTGGTGGCAAGGGGGCGAATCTGGCTGACATGGTGCGAATAGGGGTTCCCGTTCCTCCTGGATTCACCATAACCACTGAAGCGTGCAACGAGTATCTTTCTCTGGGAGAAAAACTACCGGAAGGACTATGGGATCAAGTCTTGGTCGCCTTGGCAAATATCGAAAAGACAACCGGAAAACGTTATGGAGATGTGCATAATCCGTTATTACTGTCCTGCCGCTCCGGAGCCAAGTTTTCCATGCCTGGAATGATGGACACCGTCCTCAATATCGGCATGAATGATGAAACAGTACAGGGGCTTATTGAAACAACCGGGAATCCACGATTTGTTTATGATCTCTATCGGCGTCTCATTCAGATGTTTGGCAGTGTCGTCATGCATATTCCGGATGAGAAGTTTGAGGAAGCGATCACCAGGACACGCAAGGAGTCGGGCGCTAAATCAGATGCCGAACTGACTGCGGAGCACTGGCAGATGATCACCGAAGAGTTTAAAAATATCTTCCGATTTCACACCCATCATCAATTCCCAACCGAACCCTATGCCCAGTTGCAAATGGCAACCGAAGCAGTATTCATGAGCTGGAACGGTAAACGAGCCAGGGATTACCGGCAAGCGGCGGGTATTCCACACGATCTTGGTACCGCGGTAAATATTGTCACCATGGTATACGGCAACATCAGTGAAAACAGTGCCACAGGAGTTGCTTTGACCAGGTGCGGCACGACGGGTGAGAAGAAAATAGAGGGTGATTATCTCGCCAATGCCCAGGGTGAGGATGTTGTTGCCGGTACTCGCATGACCAAAGATCTCTCTGATCTTCAACGTGATATGCCTGAAGTACATAAAGAATTTAAGCGCGTCGCGGAGTTATTGGAGAGACATTATCGTGAAATGCAGGATGTAGAATTCACCATAGAAAACGGTAAGCTATGGATGCTGCAGACACGTGATGGCAAGCGCACCCCGCAGGCTGCCGTACGTATAGCTGTGGATATGGCGGAGGAAGGGCTTATCACCCGGGAAGAGGCGGTTATGCGGGTTACTCCTGATCTTATAGATTTTTTCTTTCACCCACAGTTTGATCAGGAAGCAATTGAAGTAGCACAGACAGAAAACAGACTTCTGGCAAAGGGCCTGAACGTTTCTCCAGGAGCTGCCGTTGGAATCATAGCTCTCGATGCTGATCTTGCTGAAAAATGGGGAAAAGAGGAAGGTAAACGGGTGATCATGGTCCGGCCGGAGACGCGTCCTGACGATGTTCATGGTATGCTGGCAGCACAGGGAATATTGACGAGCAGAGGGGGGAGAACCAGTCATGCCGCCCTTGTCGCCCGCCAGTTCGGCAAACCTGCAGTTGTAGGAGTTGCGGAACTGGATATTGATCTTACCAGACGTCAGGTGAGCGTCGGTGATATTTTGTTGCAAGAGGGTGAATTTATTTCCCTTGATGGGACTACCGGCGAGCTGTACCAGGGTGAAGTGTCGACCAAAGAACCCGATGTAAAGGATGCCTGGCTGCTTAAACTTCTATCCTGGGCTGACGAGTTTCGCACACTTGAGGTGTGGGCTAATTCCGACTACCCCGTCGATGCGAGTCGAGCCAGGGAGTATGGCGCTCAGGGCATTGGTCTATGCCGGACTGAACACATGTTTATGGAGACCGAGCGACTTCCCTTTGTCCAGAAAATGATAATGGCCGACAAAGCGGTCGATCGGACGGAAGCCATCGGTTCATTACTTCCATTTCAGCGCGAGGATTTTGCGGGGTTGTTTCGGGTGATGGACGGTCTTCCTGTGGTAATCCGACTGATTGACCCACCGCTGCATGAGTTTTTACCCGATCACGATTCACTGTTGCGCGACCTGGCCAATCTTAAGATAGAGCTGCAGCATGCTCCAAACCTGGAAAAAATAGATGCGCTGCTTAAGCAGTTACGGGAGAAGGAATCTGTTTTTAACAGGGTGGAAACACTTCGTGAAGAAAATCCCATGCTGGGACTGCGTGGAGTACGTTTGGGCAATCATTTTCCGGAGCTCACACAGATGCAGGTACGGGCGATTCTCGAAGCTGCCTGTTTAACCTCGCGGGAGGGAATCGATGTTCGCCCGGAAATTATGATTCCACTCACCAGTCATGTCAATGAATTGAAATTTCAACGGGAGATTCTCGAAAAGGAAGCAGAAAAGGTCATGCAAGAGCAAAGCATGGAGATCACCTACAAGTTTGGTACAATGATCGAGATACCGCGTGCAGCACTCACTGCCGACCAACTTGCCGAACATGCAGAGTTTTTCTCTTTCGGCACCAATGATCTGACCCAGACAACCTATGCCATATCGCGCGATGACGCCGAATCAAGCTTTCTCATCGAGTATCTGGTGCATGAATTATTGCCGGAAAATCCCTTTGAGACCATCGATCAGGAAGGCGTCGGTGAATTGATGAGAATTGCTGCGGAGAAGGGTCGTTCAGTCAACCCGGAATTGAAATTAGGTATTTGCGGAGAACATGGGGGTGAGGAGAAGTCGATCGCTCTTTGTCACGGTCTTGGACTTAACTATGTATCATGTTCACCATTCAGGGTTCCGGTTGCCCGTCTTGCCGCAGCCAGGGCAGCTCTTCTTGCCAGAGTACAGTAAAACCTCAAGATCGTGGTGATTAAAAAATTTAACTCTTTACCATAGGAGGTGGGGGTACCAGCAACTGCGTACCCCCACTATCAAAGAGAAATTGTTTTTATAGGTGGATCAGCGGATCCTGATCTCTGAGTAGACCCTTGCATTTACCTAGCCTGGTTCTCTCATCAGCTGAGGCTGCCAAGTATGCTAGGCGCGAAGAAAGGGGCTAGAGGTTTGATCCAGAGATCTGCCATTACAGCTCCGTTATGGTATCGAAAAGATTGCTGTCCGCTTCAATTTTGGTGCGATTGCCGATGATCGATCTACGGGCATTAGCAGTCATTTCTGCAAAAGCAGGGGCATATGAGCGCAGATCCGCAATTTGGGTGGAAGTAATTTCCGCCAGGCGCTTTTGCTTATATTCCACGGTGATGCCGGTAAAATATTCATTTCTGGCAACGGCTGCTTTGGTTGATGGGCTGTGCAGGGGATCGAAGTTTCCGTAAGTACCGACGACGAGCTGTTCCAGAACATCGTCAGTAAGCTCGATATTTTCGACAACTTCGGGGATTTTATTGTAGGCATCGAAGGTTTTTTTCACCTGTGGATCACGATAGCTCACGTAGGCCAGATTACCGGTGATATTGCTGAACTGGACAAAGCAGCCATAGGCACCGCCCATTTGTCGAACCGTATTCCAGAGATAGTCGCGGGAGAGATAGGTTTTTAACACCTCAAAATGGCCACTGTAACCTGTCCCCCGGGGGAGAAGGTTTCCTCCCTGAACAGCAAAGACAATTTCAGCCGAGGTGATAAATGCCTCGTGTAGCGGCATTTCAACTGGGCTGAGCTCGGCAGCTTTCGTCTCTTTTTCGGGCAGGGCAGAAATAAGTGTATTGATGTTGCCCGTATACGTTTTAATTTCCTTTTCTTCACCGGTCACGGTAAGCACCAGATTGTTGCGGTTAAAAAGCAGAGAGGCAATTTCCTCCAGTCCCTGAAGAAAAAGCTCCTCCTGCTGATCGTAATCAAGAGCAAGCCTTTTCAATGCCTGGTATGAAGTTATCCCGTTGACCAGTTCGTTGTAAAAACCGGCTTTGCTGAATTGGGCAAAAACCCGTGTGGCCGGCAGATTATAGCCCTCGCTTTGCGCCGCATGATCGGCCCAGGCAAATTCACGTCCGACGATTTCACGGATACGCTTTTTATCTGTCAGCGAAACACTGGTAAGGACTGAACGAATCAATTCTAATGATCGCTCCAGATAGTCTGGCAAACACTTGGTGTGCAGCCAGAAAATGGGACGCATGGTATCAACGTCGTCTTTTCTGGTATAGGTGTTCACCGAATGGGAAAAACTGCCCGTACAGGTGGCGACTTCCTTGGCAAACTGCATGTAATCCAGCTTATCTGTACCAATCTCGGTCACGATTGTACCGAAGAGGTCGAGCCAGGGAAGAAGCCGCATGGGAATCACGGAAAAGTCGAAACCGACGTCAAGATAACTTATATGGTTGGTCAGCAATTCACTCACCAGGACTTCCCTACCCTCAATTGTTGTGGGAACAACCGAGTGAAAGTCAACGGTAACCGGCAGGTCCGTCGCACTGAGTCGCGGCAGTTTCTGCAGAGTCTGGGCATCATTGGTAGCAAGCTGCAACTCCATAAGCTCATGGGTTCTGGCAATTAGCTGTTGCTCTTGCTCTTTATACAGGGTGTTCTCGTACTCTGCCAACCTGGCATGTTCTTCCTCGAGGGTCTTTTTGCCTTTTTGCGGATCCGGTTTCAAAGTGATAACCACAGATGAGTCGTTGCTGAGTAGATATTCACGAATAAGCTCTTCAAAATAGCCCTCTTCCAGGGCTTTTTGGCGTACCGCTCTGACCACCTCCTCGGTAACCAGGTTCTCAAACGGGCTGGTACCATACTTAAAAGCTGTCATGGCCTTGCTGATCAAGTCAAGACCGCGCTGAGCCTTGGATGCTTCTTCGCGGGTTGAAAATTCAAATTTATTGAGTTCACTAATGACCAATTCACGTTCGAGGCCTTCTTCAGCCATGGCTTGCAGGGTGGAACCATAAAGCTTGAGGAAATCGTCGCGTTTATCTGGCTCCGAGCCGACCAGGTAGCTGACCATAAAGGTTCTAAAACTTGACGAATTCAGATAAAATCCACCGAAATCCTTGCACAGACCGCTGGAGATGATGGCATCTTTCAAAGGTGAACCATCCGAGTTGAAGAGAATATTGGCGATGATCTGAAATGCTGCGCTTTCGACTCGATTTTGGACCGTCGACACGGATGTACCGACAGCCAGAAAGGTCTTGTCACGGGTCTCACCGGAATCAGTGCCGTAGGTATCTTCAAGGAAGATTGGTTTGTCAATGAGGTTGCCTTCGGTAATCTGTCTTCGCTCCTCTGGGCTTTTGAACTCATTGAGGTACTTTTCCTGAAGGAATTCCAGCTCTTTTTGGAGATCGGCATCACCATAGAGGAAAAATGTGCAGTTGGAGGGATGGTAATGGCGTTTGTGGAATGCACAAAACTGCTCATAGGAAAGATCAGGGATGTTTTTGGGGTCTCCGCCCGATTCGTGAGCATAGGTGGATCCTGGCATCAACCCTCCGAAAAGATGATGAAAAATCAGCCTGATCGGATCTGAGAACGCTCCTTTCATTTCGTTGAATACCACACCCTGATATTGTAATTTACCATCCGAAGATTCTTTATGATAATGCCATCCCTCCTGCTCGAAGGTCGACCGCAGCAAGAGAGGGTGGAAAACGACATCACAATAGACATCCATGATGTTGAAGTATTCGGTCATATTCCTGGTGGCAAAGGGGTAAAAGGTGATATCGGAGCCGGTCATGGCGTTGAGAAAGGTGGTGAGGCCGCCTTTATTGATTTCGCCGAAAACATCCTTGATGGGATATTTTTGTGAGCCCATCAGTACTGAATGCTCAAGGATATGGGCAACACCAGTCGAGTCTGTGGGTATGGTGTTGAAGGCAACGGTGAACGTCTTATTGCTGTCGCCATTTTTGATGGCGAAGAGGGGGCAATTAAGATCCCTGTGCCTGAAGAGATAGACCTGAGCATCAATTTCATCGATATGCTGATAATTGTCTAAAGTGAAGCCGTGATATGTTTGTCCAACTGTGTAGGTCATTGACTTTTCCTGAAATTGTTTGTTGTTTTCCGGACAAGACAAGATCAAAATGTCTTGTCCGAGTCGAGCAAGAGAGTTACTGGTCCATCATTGACAAGTTGCACATCCATCATGGCTCCAAATTGGCCGAAGGCTGCTCTGATACCTGATTTCTCAACTTTTTCGATGAACCTGCGAAAAAGTGGCTCAGCAATATCAGGTGATGCTGCCGCCGAAAAACCCGGCCGCCTGCCTTTACGACAGTCAGCGTACAACGTGAATTGAGATACAATAAGCATCTCTTTGTCGAGATCAAAAAGGGAGAGGTTCATAGTACCTGAATCATCTTCAAATATGCGCAAATTGGCAATCTTGTCGACCATCCAATCAATCTCGGCATCACCATCTGCCGGATGAATACCAAGAAATACGAGTATTCCCGGTCCAATCTCACCGATAACTCGGTCGGAAACCGTAACCGAACCATGGCGAACCCGTTGTATGACTGCTCGCATTGTTGTGTTCCTCGATAATAATGGGCTATTTGCAAATATATCTTCTCGGTATCTACGTTTACCGGCCCGAACTCTTCGTTATGCTCAAAATTTTATCCGCCGGTAAGCGAACGGAGTGAGACTCCGAGATATCAAGTATATGCCCCCCAAGGGCACTTCTTTCAAGGCGCCTGTGGTAAAATTTTTCGAATGCCTTGATTTAGAACGAAAATTTTACTTTTGCAAAGGGCTTATAATAAGAAAAATCATTGGGAAAATATCGGGCAGGATACACCACCATGGCCAAAATGAAAACAGCTAAGTTGGAGCTAACCTGTTGAAATCGCATGGTCCACGTACAAATTCAGAATATTCTGGTAAAGGAGGATGCAGCAAAACGATAGCGGCTTACCACACCATTATTTTGAGCGGCAATAATTGGTGATGGAAACTCCGCACAGGAGAATGACGCCACCTACGATAACTATTCCTTTGATGGTCTCGCTGAGAATAAACCAGGAGAGTAAAATGGCAAAAAGCGGTACGAGATTTATAAAAACTCCAGAACGAGTCGCTCCTATTTGCTTAATAGCTCGGTAATACATGGAAAACCCCAGGGCTGTTCCGAACAGGCCAAGGTAGAAGAGGCAAATAAAGTCCGTACTGGTGAGAGCGACCAGATTGTGGATCAACCCCTTCTGCAACGCCAGGGGAAATAGTAGTATGGTGCCGATGAGGGAAGAATAGAAGACCGAGACAAGTGGTGATAATACGGTGAGCACTGTCCCGCCAATTAGGCTATAGGCCACCCAGCTGAGCACACAGCCAAGAAGGGCGATCTCTCCTTTGCCGAAACTGCCTGACATGATTTCACCAGGATGGCCGTTACTGATAACGAAAATTGCCCCGGTAAGGGAAAGCAGAATGCCGATGAACTGCTTGTAATTAAGTGGTTCGCGCATGAAGAAAAACGCAGCCAGAGATATGGCCAAAGGGTTGAGGGCAATGATAAGTGCCGCCCGTCCGGCGGTAATGTACTGCAGACCGGTAAAAAAGCAGACGTTATAGCTGAACACGCCGGTTAGTCCCAGGAAAATGAGAGGCAACCATTTCTGCCGGGGAGGCCAGGTCATTTTGCCTTCGTGGATAATGGTGATGAATAGCAATGCCAGGGTCGCGATCGCAAAGCGGATGAATGCCGAACTCGCTGGGGCCATGGCGCCGGCAAGAGCACGGCCGGCAATGAAGGTTCCACCCCAGAAGAGCATAGTCAGCACCAGGCTGAAATAAGTTAGCAATTGCATAATCGGAATAGTTGGTTTGATAGTTCCACCCACATGACGCATATACCGCCGGCCGGGATATGTGTCAACGTCAAAAGATGGCGAACTTGTAAAAAACCTCTGTACTTGCAGGTGCAATACGCTAATTCGATTAGCTACGAGATTTCCCTGTCGGCTTTCGCGGCTTCGTACGAAAACGACAAAAGAAGAAATTTGTATTTTTATCGGGAGGTTTCACTTTCGACTCAGAAATGGAGAAAGTTGTGTATATTGACCACTTCTGGTATCGTTAAAACATCTTCCGTAACTGTCGTAGAGTCCTGGATATCAACCTGACACACAAGAGGCACAGGGTATGTATTGGTTCCGCCATTTACAATTGCGCTGGAAGCTGCTGATAATGGTAATGCCTCTGGTCCTGGTTCCTTTACTCCTGGTTGCTGTGCTTATCAGCAATATTGCCATTGAAATGGCATATGAGGGTATAGCACGGGCAAGTCGGGATGATCTTAAGCATATGAGTGATTTTTCTCTGGATCTCATCGACGATCATTATCGCCAATATGAAGCGTATCAAAAAAAGAAAGAGGCCAACCTTCGAAAGCAGCTTGGCGAGATGGTGAATCTGGCCTATAGGCTGGTTGATACCCATCGACAACATTTTGTCAGCGAGCGTCTCCCCCTTGAGAATGTCATGCAGGCAGCCCAAAATGGTTTGAAGCAGGTAAGTTTCGGTGAAGACGGATATATAAGCGTTATGAACAGTCGAGGAAGTCTGCTTGTCCATCCACTCGCCGAAAACCAGAGAATCTACAATAAACAAGATGAAAGCGGGCAATTTTTCATCAGGGAAATGTGCCGGAGGGCCGTTAAGGCATCGCCAGGAGAAACTATGTATGCCAGCTACTCATTGGCAAATGACGGGTTAGCAGATGAAGGTGGCAGGCAAAAACTCGTTGCCTATCTCTATTTTTCCGAGTGGGATTGGATTATCACCGCAGAAACTTCCAGGAAGGAGCTAACTGGACAAGCTCCCGTTACGAGCGAGACTTTTACTAATTTAAAGAAAAGGTTAAAGGGAAAAAAAGTAGGAGAGACCGGTTTTATTTACGCAGCCGATTGTGAAGGAACCCTGGTAATTCATCCACATCTGGAAGGAAGACCCCTGCAGAGCTGGCTTGGAGAGCAGACCATGGGAAATTTTTGGGAGACGTGTCAAAACAGGAATTCGCGTTGGTTGTCCTGGCAGCAGCAGGTCCCGGGTGATTACGCCCCAAGAGCTAAAATAGCCAGGCTGGAATATTTTCACCCCTGGAACTGGGTTATTTTTGTAGAAGCTTATGAAGATGAGCTTTTTGGCACTGCTGCCTTCACCAAGCGAATTATCCTGGGCAGTGTTATTTTTCTGAGTTTTCTTGCCTCGGCCATAGCCGGTATGCTGACCTTGTATGTTGCTGGCAGATTTACCTATCCCATCTATAAAATGACCGAAGAGATCGCCAGGGCCAAGGGTACCCGTATGGTCAGGAAGATTAGCGTACCCGAGGCAGAAGAGCTCAAAAAACTGGCAATTGCCTTTAACACCATGTCAGAGTTGATCCAGCGGGAAAAAGCATTGGAGGAGAAACTGGCAAGGATGGAGAAAATGGCATCCATTGGGGTGCTTTCTTCAAGTGTCGCCCACGAGATCAATAATCCCATGGGAGTAATTTTAGGTTATGCCTGTCATTTGGAGAGTAAAATGGACAAGGATGATGCGAATTTTCACTTTGTTCAGGAAATAAAGGAAGAAAGCAGACGCTGTGTCAAAATCGTCCAAAACTTGCTCGACTACGCTAAGGCTCCTAATCTCCGCTGCAGATCCGTTGATATCAATTTCCTGCTTGAGCAAATCATCGATTTTGCAGCCGGACATGCCGATCTTGACCGAATAACAGTAGCACGAAACTTTGCAGATTCATTACCACCGGTGGAGGTCGACCACGATCAGTTTCGGCAGGTTATTATGAATCTCATCCTTAATGCGGCTGCAGCCATGCCAAATGGTGGAGAAATGCAAATTTCCACGGAATATGTGGATGGCGGTGTAAAAATAACGATCAAGGATACCGGGCAGGGTATATCTCCTGTGCATCTCAAGGAAGTGTACGAGCCGTTTTTTACTACGAAAGATAAGGGTACGGGACTTGGTCTGGCGATCAGCAAGCAGATTGTTGAAGCCCATATGGGAAGTTTGGAGATTAATAGTCATGAAGGAGTAGGCACGAAAGTGACGATAATTCTCCCCCTCAGCCCGGCAGGTTGAAATGTTTGCCAACTCACGCTACAGCTAAATCAATAAAACTGTTAGCAAAGCGAATTGTAAACCCGAGAGATATGCATACACCAGCAATGATTTAGGTAATCAGGATAATTTGAGAAAAGGGAGGCGTGGATGACCGGAGAGCATATTCTCGTTATAGATAACCAGAAAAGTCTTTGCCGGATGCTGGAGGCGGTTTTGCAGGATAACGGCTATACAGTAGCGGCCTTTACCAATCCAGTAGAAGCTCTTGAGTCATTTCATCCCGACCGTTTCAGTATGGTAATAACCGACGTCAAGATGCCAGAAATGGATGGACTGGAGGTCCTTGCAGCCATCAAAAAAGTGGATGAGGAAATTCCGGTAATTATGATTACCGGCCATGCAACTGTGGAAATGTCAATACATGCTCTGCGCAGCGGTGCCTTTGACCTGCTCACCAAACCTTTTGAACCGGAAGAGTTGATGCAGCGGGTACGAAATGGTTTGCGTCAGACAGCGCTCATTTTGGAAAACCGGCAACTGCGCCGAGAAATTGCCGAACAGGAGAAGTTTGGTGAAGTGATCGGCAAATCACCAGCATTGCTCAACGTTCTCGATACGGCCAGAAAGATAGCCCGGCGTGATATTCCGGTCACCATCATGGGAGAATCCGGAACCGGCAAAGAGCTTGTGGCCAGGGCTATCCATGAGCATTCACTCCGGAAAGGTCGGCCTTTTGTTGCAATTAATTGTGGTGCGTTGCCCGATACGCTGCTGGAAAGCGAGCTTTTTGGTTATGTCAAAGGGGCATTCACCGGTGCAGATCAGGATAAAAAAGGGCTTCTTGAAATGGCGGATGGCGGTACGCTGTTGCTTGATGAAATTGGCAATTTGCCGATGAACGTTCAGAAAGCGCTTCTTCGCTTTCTTCAGGAGAAAGAGTTTTACCGGGTAGGTGAGACACACCCAACCAGTGTGGATGTCCGTATTCTTGCCTCAACGAATGCAGACCTGCAACAGGAGATGCAGGAAGGACACTTTAGAGAAGATCTCTTTTTTCGTTTGGCCGTTGTCCAAATCCGGATACCACCCTTGCGGGAACGGAGAACGGATATACCACTGTTGGCTGCCCACTTTTTAGAAGAGATGAATATTCGTTTTGGCACGGCTGTCAGAGGGTTTACTCCGGAAGTATGCGAGGTATTGATTAATTATGGTTGGCCGGGAAATGTTCGTGAATTGAAAAATGTTGTCGAGGCATGTTTGGCTATTGAACAGGGGAGCCTGGTAGGAATGGACGGTCTTGCCAGATTGATGGATATCTCCAGATATGACCAGGAAAAAGGATTAGATACTAAAGTACAGAAGTATAGTGAAGCTTTGGAAAGCTTCGAACACAATTATTTTACGAACCTCCTCCGTCATTGTGGTGATAATGTGGAAATCAGTGCTCGGAAGGCCGATATCAATGTGGCGACACTGTACAGAAAAATAAAAAAATACAGTCTCCGTTAGTCTATCGGGACAGATCAACCTGTCCGGGGTGTGGAAAATCTGCACTATTGCCTTCTTTTTGGTACAAATTGTATGGAAAGAAAGCAAATATAATTCCTCTTAATATCCTAAAATAACTAGCTAATAGTCCTGTTGAAAGATTGTTTATGAGGTATTAGGGCTGAGTTTGAGTACGCATTCACGCCAGATAATATTCATCAGCATCACCTATCCAGTAATATACTCTCTTAGTGCCACCAAGGATTCAGCAGGCAAGAGGCAGGTATGATCATGCTAAGATCTTGGCGAATTGATGCTGGCTGTGAGTGCGCCTTTTTGCAATCTTGCGAATATTTACAAGTTGCCTCAGTATCACATTAACATATTAATTTCGTGAGAAAATATTCTCTCGGTCGAGTTTGCAGAGATGATAAGATGAATATTGCTCGTTAATTTTTCGCAACAATGCGAATTTTTCTTTATTTTTAGGTAAACAAAGACTTTCGCCAAGGCTGCATGTAGCTGATAAGAATAGCAATCACAAATTTGCCTAACGTCTGGATCATTTGTTGCTTGTTATTAATTGCCGGGAATCCCGTGCCCGGCTGACTGCTGGTCGAGATTGGCTTGCGCTTCTTGGACAGCACCAGGATTGTGCTCGAAATGGTGGAACAGCTCCTTATTGCTCTCCTCCAAAGACTGAAGATTTACTGCTCTGAATCTTCAGAGCCTTATTGTGAGTTGTTGCTTATACCCATGACCGAGCACAATCCTGTTTTTTTATTCCAACTTCCCAAATGACTCCACTCTCAGCTATTTACAGTTAAACCCCAAATAGCAAAAATTATCTTTCTATCGATAAAATTGCCCATTTATTATGTAATTAATTCATACCAAAATATTGACAATTTTTTAGTAGGTGTATTATAAAGTGCATGCCCGTAGAGGCTCATTATTTCACATGCATAAAATAAAACTGACTGAAAAAGTTTGTCATTATTCGGTTAACATAGTAGGTCTTGAATAGTAGTATGACCTGATCCAGGGTACCGCTCTTTTGATTTGGTTTGGCCGGGGCGGGTAACTAATGATTGTCGGTTTCGCAAAATACTCGAACCCGACGTTTCGGGTTCCGTAAACTGATGGTTTCGTGTGGAGGCAATCCATAGCTCAAGGATTTTTACGAGGTTGACATGATTGATAAAATTCAGCGTTTAGTTGAAGAGATGGCCCAGGAATTGTCTCATATTCTGGCAGTGGCGGTGGTCACAGTTGATGATGGAATGTCAATTGCTCAGGCAACGCGACGAGAGGGCTTGGAGACTGCGGCAGCATCCGCTTATCTTGCCTCGATTGTCAAGTCAAACAGTAAGGCGATAAATCTTCTGGCTGATAATGAGGTTATCGATGACATACTGATTACCACAGCTCAGTATCATTTCATCATAAGACATATGCCTGACCAACCATTTTTCCTCTTCCTCATGACCAGTAAAGATGAGTGGCTGGCAAAGGCCCGTATGGTTATCAAAAAATATGAGCCAAAATTTGCCGGTCTGAGTGATGAGCTAGACCATTTGCAGTAGCACTGCGCCAACCCAGACAAGTAAAGACAAGAGAGGTGCAGGGCAGATCTTAATAAGCATAAAAGCTCTACCCTGCAGTTGAATAGCCAAGATTTACAGCGATGCAACCTGTTCGATCTTCGCCGAATTTTTCTTGATGGCAATACGGATCCAACCCAGATTAGTATCTTTATCCGCGACGATCACCAAAAATGCTTCATCCCCAACAGGGGCAAACATGACTGGTCCATCGTTGTATTCAAGCATGGTCATGTTTAACTCACCTTGGCCAAGCTGATTTCCCATGGTTTCGGCTGAACCGAAACCGGAGGAAGCGATGGCACCGATCATTTCAGCATCGATCCCCGATCTAGCCAAGCTGTCAAGTAAGAAGCCATCGCGACCAACAAGGCAGGCAGTATGCACGCCATCGATATTGGTGAATTCAGCGAGAATTTTTTGAATTTCTGTCATGTCGTCATCCTCTGTTGGTTGTGATTTATCTGTATCCTTGGGAGATGTATCATCGAAGTCTCCAGCTGGGGTGGACAAGGGCTCAATTTCACCAGTGACATCGGTTGTGAAGTCATCGGTTAGAGCAGCCATACCACTTGCATGTTCTTCTTCATCTTGTAACACTGCTGCTTCAAGCATCAATGATTCAACGGTCTGTTCCATACTGATCTCAGGTGGTTCCACACCGTCGATATTCTGCAGATCGGCACCTTTGGTCTCTATGATCCTGAAAAAGGCCTCTTCGTTGGTGTATTCGCCAAACTGGGCATGTACAACCTTGCCTTCCCGGAAATAGATCATGCCTTCTTCGTCACCTTTACTGATTTTTAGAGCAGACGTTGCCATGGCAAGCCCATTGAACTGGATTATGTCAACCAGGTCGATGCCATCGCTTTTTTGCTCATTGCTTTTGGTTTGCAGAGCCTCCTCAACTATTTTACGCATATCCTGGATGTCGAACGGTTTTTCAACGAACTGCACTGCACCTTCTTTTCTGGCTTTGTTTTCAAATGCATTCGAAGGGTAGGCCGTCATTATAATGACCTTGGTGTCCGGCCATTTCGAACTAACCTCAGTGAGGAGTTCCAGTCCACTCATGCCAGGCATGTTGATGTCTGTGATTACCAGGTTAATCTCATTATTATTGAGAATGTCGAGTGCTTCATTACCGGATTGAGCGGCAAAGGTTTCGATGTTGGGAATACCGCTGTCAAGATTTCTCTGCAGCATCCACAACATGTCTTCTTCGTCATCAACGATCAAAACCTTTTTCATGGTCACTTGAGGACCCTCCTTTCAGGCAGTTGGTACTATTTTTTATCGGTCATTTCCCCGGTCCAGCAACAACGGGAAACGATTCGCTGTTTTTAGAACAAATTATCGACCATAGAGCAAATATACTGCCAATTTTACCAGCTAATTATAATTGTTGTTTGAAAACGAGTGGTTAGCAGTTTAGAGGGATAAAAAGATGTTGAATAAGTGGTTAAAAATTGACAGGCTGGTAAAAAATTAACCAGTTTCAGTTTTCGTACGCAGGGTGGTTCGGGTAATACCGAGGATTTCAGCAGCTTTTGATTTGTTGTTGTTACATGCCTTGAGGACATTGGCAATATGTTTACGTTCGAGCTCAGCAAGGCTTGCCATCTGAACGTTATCTTCCCCTTTGCCTGTCAATGGGCTATCTCCTTGGAATTGCAACCATTCGGATTTGCAAAATATCACTTCACGTTCCACGAGGTTGCGTAATTCTCTAATATTTCCAGGCCAGTCATGGCTCAATAGATTGGCTCTGGCAATATCGGTGAAACCTTTGATATTCTTTTTCAATTCTCGGTTAAAATAATGAAGATAGTATTCGGCGAGAAGAACAATATCATCCTGGCGCTGACGCAGTGGTGGGAGGTGAATGGGGATGACATTTAATCGGTAAAAAAGATCCTGGCGGAAATGACCATTTGCCACCTGTTGTTCTATGTTGTTATTAGTTGCAGCAATAATCCTCACAGAAACTTTAATATCACGGGTGCCACCGACCCGGCGGAAGGTTGAATCAGCGATGAGGCGAAGTAATTTGGGTTGCAGAGAGATGGGTAAATTGCCAATCTCATCGAGAAAGAGGGTACCGCCGTCAGCGATTTCAACGAGACCTTTTTTGCTGGCCTGGGCATCAGTAAAGGCGCCTTTTTCATAGCCAAACAATTCAGATTCAATGAGATTGGCCGACAAAGTACCGCAGTCCACTTTGACAAAGACACCCTTGTTAGTCTGCTGTTGGTGCACTGCTTTAGCAGCCAATTCCTTGCCTGTTCCAGTTTCACCGGTAATCAAGACTGGGGATTTGACTTCTGCTGCCGTTGCCAGAGCCTCCTTAACCGGCTGCATGGCCTGCGATTCACCGATCATGGTGGAGTCGTCATCTTTCTGGGACTGGATAGCTGCCATTTTTGAGGCCAGGCGAGACTGCATGAGACGATTGAGCGAAGTGGTAAACTCAATAAGTTCAAAGGGTTTGACAATATAGTCAACGGCCCCGGCTTTTAGCGAGTCGACTGCACTTTTAGCCTCATTTCTACCGGTCAGCATAACAATATCGCTATCGGCAGCAATTTCCCGAATGGCGGGGATAAGTTTAATTCCGTTGATGTCCGGCAGACCGATGTCGAGAAATATCAAGTCGATAATATTAGTTTTCAGGATGGCCAAAGCTTCGTTTCCTGTGGCAGCAATTACGGGAGTAAATCCTTCCTTTTTTACCAGGTTGCCAAGAGAAAAACTGATATCCTCGGCGTCATCGACTATTAGAACAGTGGCCATTATTTCTCCACAGAAAAATAGATAGTAAAAATTGTACCTTTATTAGGGGCACTGTTAACCGTGATGGCTGCATTATTTTCTCGAAGCGTACGGTAGACGATGGAAAGGCCAAGACCCGTTCCTGTCGATTTATTGGTGTAAAAGGGTTCGAAAACTTTCTCGGCAATCTCCTTAGTCATACCAATTCCATCATCGATAACCGAAGCCGACACATATGCTGAGCGGGGCAGAAGTCCCGGATGTTTCTTACGATGACGTGCAAGCGTCGGTCCATTGAGAAAAGCTGTCTTAACGGTAATCGTACCACCATTGCTGGTGGCATCCATGGCATTGAGGAAGAGATTGAGTAGTACCTGCTGTACCTGGTTTGGGTCGGCCATAATGGGTGGTAAATCATCGGTACACTCATTTTTAAAAGTGATATGATTTTTTACCATTTTATTGGCGATGAGTGGCTGGGTATCTGCAATAATTTCGGCCAAGGGAGTCGGACAGACCTGCGGTTCTGCCGGTCTGGCATAGGAAAAAAATTCGGTTAGCAGGGAATTGAGCCGGTCGACCTGACGAATGATGCGGGTAAGGCACTCAGACTGTTCCTCGGGACTTACCGATTGACCTTCAATAGATTGCGCCATGATCTTTATTCCGGCAAGCGGGTTGCGTACTTCGTGGGCAACAGCTGAGGCGATTTCAGCCACCGTTGCCAGTCTGTTCATCTTTTCCATCTCCCGGCGCACATATTTGATTTCGGAGATATCGTTGATCGCGATGATTCTACCAACCTCCCTGCCCAGGGCGTCTAGACGAGGAACGACGGAATAGCCAATAATTCTATCATCATCATCCGGTGAGGTTATGATCAGCTCCTGTTCTATGTTGGTGTCACCCAATGGGTTCAGAGTAAGTAATTTTGCAGCCGACTCCTGGCCCAGAATATCCACAAGGTTTTTGTTTGTAAGGGTCGGCGTGAAGGTGCTCATTATCTCTTTGGCGACCTCATTGAAGGTGAGAATATTGCCATTGAGGTCGGCAACGATGAGACCGTGGGTCAAACCCTGTAATATGGACTCGGAGAATCGCCGTTCTTCCTTAGCATTGCGGATAGAAAGCTGCAGGTCATGGACGATGTTGACCATTTGAATATCCATTTCCCTGGTTTCCACCATATTAGTGAGGATGTTGCAAACCGAATGAATAAGCTCCTCGTTGTGGGCAGGGATGACATGATCATTTTCAGTGTAGAGGCAGAGAATACCAACTATGCGCTCGCCTTTTTGTAAAGGTGAACAGTAGTGGCCGTGGGTGCGGACGAAGCCACAGTGCTTGGTGCTCTGTGAAGCGGTACAGTTTTTCAGTTTAAAGGCTCCGTATCGACCGGCCTGACCATACTTACACATACCTAGAGGTTTCCGGGTACATGGCATTTCCTCACTTTGGGCAAAACCTCGCTTTGCTTTAAGGGTAAAGGTGTCACTGCCGTGTTCGGCGAGAAAAACCGCACCGTAGGGGAGGAGACGCAGCGATTTAATCTCAAAAAGGTACGCAAGAACGCGTTCAAACAGCTGGGCTAGAGGAACCGGCTGCAGAGTAATTTTAAGAATGTCGTCTAGAATACTCTGCTGTTCATAAGAAATATTGATCTTTTCGAGGATACGCTGTTGTCTGCTTAAGTCCCTCACAAGAATGGTGATTGAATCGGAGTTATGGACGTTGAATATGAGCAGATGGGCTTTGAAAACCGTGCCATTCTTATGTTGCACCTGCTTGGTTAGCGTAAATTGTTGGGCGGGGTCGGCTTTTTCGGTAGAAAGTATATCCGCCAGCGTGAGTTGGGTAGTATTGAGAGAGGTGGGGGGAAAGATTAAATAGAATAACTTTTGACCATTGGCCTCTTTGGTAGACCAGCCGAAAATTTCTTCAGCTCGCTCATCCCAGCTGGCAATCATTTCCTGACGATTGCAGGTGATGATGGCATAATCTGTAGCGGAAAGTTTTTGTCTTGCTTGAGAATTAGCAGGAACATCATCCATGGTCGTGATTTACATCCTCAAAGATGAAAAAGTTCATAGAGCTTAAAAAATTCAATCCTAAAAAAACCTTCCTGGAGCTAACCAAACCCAATCCTTAGATCTTTTTTCCCACTTTCCATCCACTTAGGTAGTGGAGTCGAAGACCTGTGCAATTCTATCCAATCATGTTGCGCGGGTATTTTCAAGTTCCACGACAACAAATCAAACTCTTTTAAGAAGACAATGTCCCTCTTTATGAAGTGCTACTGTGAAAATAAATCATATAAATCCAGTAATATGTTGCCTTTTTGACCATTGGTTCCACTCTTTCATGACATTGTTCTTATTTCCTCAATCGTATGAGAAATAGCATGATTTTTCTTTAATCTCCTTGAATCTGAATTTTTGCTGTTGTAGGCTAATTCAGGTCACTGAGAAAAATTATTAATTTTATTATCGGACCGGAGGAAAAAGAATTAACAATTTATAAGTTTATACCGAAAAGAACCTATGGTGGTGCAATATTTCGATAATCGGAACCGTGTTTTGACCAATTTTTATATGTTCATGACAGTCGCGGAGGTGCAATAAGTGGATGAAATTTTGAAGAAAAGGCGAACGCTCCAGGAAACAATGAACTTTATGGCAGCCCTTTCTGCCGGGATCGAACCAATCCTAGGGCGCGGCGCGAACAGTATGACGATGTCTGCTGGGCGCAGTTTGGGAAGAAAGTTTTCAGAAGGTGCGCAACAGACGGATGACCTCATGGAAGCGATCTCAGAGGTGCGTAAGATTCTGATGAAAAATCATTGTCTTTGGGGGTTTGAGCCATTCAAGCCGGCGTCCCAGAGTGAAATGATCACTGTCAACGACAAAGGCCAGTCTGAGATACAATTGGTCTTTCGTGATTGCATGATCCGCCAGTCACTCTTTCGGTTTGGGCATCCTCAGGAAGGATCTCTGTGCAATATGATGTACGGCTTTTTTGCCGGTGCGCTCGAGTCTATAATGGGGAAAAACGCAACCCTGGAGATCAAGCATGCCGGTGAGAACGCCTGTCTGAAAGTTTTAACGGTTGATGGATAACAATATAAGGACTCGCTAGAGGAGATACTATGAGTGGTGATAAAGTTCGCCTGAATACGGAGTGGTTGTGTGACTGTGGTGGATGTCATGTAGCCATCGTGGATCTGCATGAAAAGATTCTCCAGGTGGTTGAGAACATAGAAATTCAGAAGTGTCCGGTATTGACGGATGTCAAAGACTATCCGGAAGCGGATGTCGGCATTTTAACAGGGTCCATACGGACCGAGCATGACCGGCATGCGGCCGAAGAGATGCGGAAAAAGTGTAAAACCATCATTGCTTTTGGAACCTGTGCGGTGTATGGCGGTTTGCACGGGGCTGGACTTGCCCACACCTCAGAAGAAATCATGGACTACGTCTATAAAACCACACCAACGACCAAAACAGATTTTATCCCAGATTCAGATATTACCGGTCTGGAGCATGTGGTAACACCCATCGATGAGGTAATCGACGTTGATCTCTATCTTCCCGGATGTCCACCGCATGCTCACTTCATTTTTGAGAGCCTTTCCGCGCTGGTAGAAGGACGTACTCCCAAAGCCGGTCAAGACACAGTCTGTGCCGGTTGTAAGCGTACCATGAAAAAAACAGAGGTGGCAGAGATCGTCAATAGCCAGGATGGTATTGCCGAAGACGACGTCTGTTTTCTCAGCCAAGGCTATATTTGTCTGGGCTCCGTGACTCTCGACCGCTGCCTGGCACCCTGTCCTAATCATGGGATAATGTGTACCGGATGTGCCGGACCGACCATGCAGATCCTCTCCGAACCCAACCATGACATTCGCACCGAAGTGAGTGAGAGGATGGCCAGACTTACGAAAATTGATAAAGATACCATTATCAGTCATATGGAGAAATCGGCAAAGACCCATTATGCCTACGCCATGGCAACCAAAATGATCGGCAATAAACCAACCTTTTTGATTCAGCAGTGGATCGCAGACGTGGAGGCCGGAAAATGAGCAAAACGATAAAAATAGATCCGGTGACCCGGATAGAAGGGCATGCCCGGATTCTTCTCGATTGTGATGATGCAGGTAATGTCAATGAGGCTAACTTCTGTGTGAACGAATTGCGGGGATTTGAGAGGATTCTGGTGGGGATGGAAGCGGTTACCATGCCGCAGGTCACTGCCAGAATATGCGGTGTCTGTCCAACGGCTCATCATCTGGTAGCCGCCAAGGCCCTTGATAATGCCGCTGGCGTCGAACCTCCCCCTGCCGCAAAACTCCTGCGGGAGTTCATGTATATGGGGCATTATATCCACTCGCATAGTCTGTCTTTATTCGTTCTGGCTGGGCCGGACCTTGTTTTCGGACTCGATGGCAACCTGGCTACACAGAACATTGTGGGCATGGTCGAGGCCGATCCCGATCTGAGCAAAAAGGGGCTGCGTCTTCGCAGTTTGGGGCAGAAAATCAATGAGACCATTGGTGGGCGCGGTATTCATCCGGTAACTGCAGTAGCCGGCGGAATTTCCTTTTCACTTAGCGATGGTCAGTTTAAACGATTGCAGGAGCTCACCGGTGAAGCGGTGGAACTGGTCAGTGAGTTGGCGGGTAAAACCAAAACACTGCTTTTCAACCTGCTTGATAAAAATCCGGTTCTGCTGGACAAGCTAAACTCCGAAAGCTGGTACCTTGGTACCGTGCAGGGCGGTAAACTCAATGTCTATGACGGCGGCTTGCGGGCCATGGATAACAGTGGCGCAACTCAACCGGAATTTCCTGCAACAGCTTACAAGGACATGATGTCGGAAAGAGCAGTGAAGAATTCCTATGCCAAAGAGGTATATCTCAATATGAACGGCGGGGAACAGATGTACAGGGTCGGACCGCTCGCCCGGATAAATGTGGCGGACAGTATGGAGACGCCATTAGCTCAGCAGGAATTTGAGAAGTTCAAAAACGATTTCGGTACACCCTGTCATAATGCCGTTTTGCAGATGTATGCTAAACTCATTGAATTGGTCTACTGCTGTGAAAAGGCCAATGAAATCATCAATCACCCGGATCTACGTGGAGAAACAAGGGTGCCGGCTGATTTCAAAGGAAGCCGGGGTATTGCCCATATTGAGGCGCCTCGCGGTACCTTGATTCATGAGTATGACATTGATGATAGGGGAATCATTCGGGCGGCCAATATGATTATCGCCACCCAGCAAAACACTGCAGCTATTAATCATTCCCTCAAGGAAGGGGCCAATAACCTGCTTGCCGAAACTGGTGATGAAACATTGCTCAACGGGTTGGAATTTGTGGTTCGCTGCTACGATCCATGTCTCGCCTGTTCAACCCACGCCATCGGCAGAATGGCTCTGGATGTCGAAATAACCCGGAAAGGTCAAACCATCCGTAGAGTAAGGAGGAAGTAGGATGCTGGAGATGAAAATCAAGGAAAAAGCATGTCGGGGATGCAAACTTTGTCTGGATGTGTGTCCCACCGAATGCTTTATCTTTAATGATGAAACTGAAAAAGCAGAGGTGAGTGTGCTGGAGAACTGCATAGCTTGCTTGAGTTGCGACTATATTTGTCCATCTGGAGCGATAACGCACAATAACCATCACGTTGTTGCCAATTTTTACCGCAACATTCACTTCAGTCAGCGTATGGAGAAATTTCTATGATAGAAACATCAGAACTGCAGCTTACAGCAGAAGATCATGACAAGGCCTTCATAGAGGTCTGCTTTCTCCTGGATATGTTTGTCGATACCATTGAGCAGTTTGTCGGCAAGTCAACACCGTCTTTGGCTGTTGCTGCCGGCCGTAAGATGGCGAAGAATATGCCTGTATATCTCAAGAATCCAACCCCGGAGACAGCATTATCAGAGTTGGTGCGCGTTTTTAAAATCCAACAGTTGGAAATCGAAGGAGAAATGCAGGGTAATGAGGCCAATATAACCATGCACCACTGTCCTATAGGCTCGGTCTGCAAAGAGCGTCAAATGGACATGGATGGGGCCGCTTGTCAAATGTTTCATTACTATGTTGCTGGTATCCTTGCTGAATTTACTGGTCGGCCGGCCAGGCCGAAAACCATCAGTACCGGAGAAACCTGTAATTTCAAATTAGCCTTTGCCGGTGCCGCTAAATAAGCAATGAACGATACAGCGCTAGTGGTCTGTATCGGTAATGACCTTGTGGCCGACGATGGCGTCGGCCATGCCGTTTATGCTGAGCTCAACAAGCGGGTATTGCCGCAAGGTACCCGCTTGAAGCTTTTAGGTCTTGGCGGTATGGCTCTAATTAATGAGTTTTCCGGTGAAACTACGTTGATTGTCGTCGACGCTGTCCAGTTTGGGGTGACCGCCGGGACAGTGCATGTGTTGTCTTGGGATGATCTCCCTGGCAGTGAGTCGCACGTATCCTGTCATGGAATAGGAATTCGTGAGGCCATTGAGGTTTCTCGTAAACTCTATCCACAACAGTCGCCGGAGTCGGTTTTCCTGGTAGGGGTAGAAGGGCAATGCTTTGACCAGCTGGGAGAGGGACTTACCGCCGAAGTGGCTGCCAGCATACCACTGGCGGTCGAAAAGGTCGTGGATCTGGTGACCAAAAAGAACTAGACCTGATTTCTCATGAACATTGTGTCAAATTTCAACAAGTATATTGAGATTCCAACTTCTAGCTTCAGATTTTATCTCTTCTCAAATTAACACAATGTTCACCAAAGGCCAGCCGATCTCACCGAATCTGCATCGTTTCTAAAGCAAGATGCATAGGCAACTATAACCCCTTGCTTCACGCCTCGCATACTCGGCAACCTCGGCTGGTGAGAAATCTGGGCTAGTTTCCCCTAACCTATCTAACAGCCACTCATCTGCTTTACTTGCTTCCGGGGAGAAGTACAGCCTGGGAGGTCTTGCCATCGATCTCCAGTTGCATCGGCGGGGTGGCTTCCACATATCTTAGGTAGTCGGTTTCGATTTCAGCCGGCAATCTATCCAGATAGTCCATGTCGATGAAACTTTTACCCTTTGGTGGAATACCCAGATAGTTTATTCCCAATGAAGTTATGTTGTGGAAGAAATGGCTTCCCTGGGAGGGGTCGGCATGCAGCTTTTCCGAGGTTGTCTCGATGATGGTGTGCGCTTCGGTAATGGCACTCCATTTCACCGGAATACCCAGCCAGCTATCCGAAGTTCCCCACCTGCCAGGCCCGATCAGGAGATATTTCTTGCCCCGCTTCTTCATGATCGCGTTGATGTGTTGAATTTCAGCGGCAATATCCCGCGTTTTTGCGGTGTCAAATCGCTGAGGTTGTACGTAAATAATTCCAGGTACTTCGGTTATTTTACTTTGACCCATGGCTTTATCTGAGTAGCACCACGCCTTGCCGATATCCTCTTCGGTTATCTTGACTCTGACTCTGCTTTGAGCCACGACCATGGGGCGGATCTGGAGAAGATAGAAGTGTGGTTTCTGGCGCTCTTTCAGGTTGACGGCAAATTCAATCTCCACCGGGCAACCCATACCTTTTTCGCCTATTTCCAAAATCCTGGAGATTATTTCCCCCAACGGAAATTCCTGGAATTTGAGTACAGAAGCAAAGGTGATGAGGGGATAACCCTGTCCCAGATAGACATCCCGTAACTTCTCATCCTCCGGACTGAATGTCGACGCCAGTTTTTTCACCGGATGATGGGTAGAGGCATTATCGACATCAACCTTCTCGATCAGTTTGTCCAATGTGACCCCATCGTCGAATTCCATGCGGAGGGCATAGAAGTAGCGTTGCGCATTTCTGAGAATATCTTCCACCGTCGAGAACTGGGGGAGCAGCTGCGGATATTTGGGACAGAAGCGCAGGGCAACTCCGCTGTCCACCACTATTTTTCCTAGTCCCAGTGCCAGATGAGCCACACCGTCGGTAGGTTTCATGTAGGAAACGGGATAAAAATTGTAGGACTGGGCTACACCTGAGATCGCCGGATAATAGAATTGTTGACAGCGTTGACCGACGAGCTGCTGGATGATCACCGCCATTTTATCCTCTTCCTGGCGGTAAATTGAATTTCTGGCAAGTATGCGAGGTGTTTCTTTAAATATGGAAGAATATATCAGTTTGATTGCCTGCATAAGCTGATCCAGGCGAACATCGATATTTTCATCATTATTCGGCAGCATATAGGTGGTATAGGCGCCGGCGCTGGCCCGATAGTGGGCATCCTCAAGTATGGCCGAGGAACGAATGGCTAAAGGATAGTGACTATGTTCGAGGAAAATGCGCAGGTCTTCCTGCAGGTTTTCAGGTATGGTCGTTTGCAGAAAGGCCTGTTCTATATTTTTATCACTCCCGATATCGGTGAGCTGTTCGTAGATATTGTTTTCTTCGGCAAACAGGTCAAACCCTTCGGTGCTGATAGCTATGGTCTTGGGCAGAGAGATATCAACCGATTCGAACTGTTCGTCAAAATCTGACTTCTCCCGGAGCAGGGACGAGATGAAGGCAAGACCACGCCCTTTCCCGCCCAGCGAGCCTTTACCTATCTTCACAAATTCCATGTCAGGATCGAATTCTTTCTGACTGAAATCAGAGACGAGTCCCTGTTGCCTTTTTTTCAGCTTGTTTCGCAGTATATCGATGAGAAACTGGCGGGCCTCCTCTATTCCTTCGAAATCATCAAGGGTGATACCGCGCAGACGCTCGGCTATTTCCATTTCAAATCTGGCCATCAGCCATCTGGAAAAATCATTACGATTGGCATGATGCTTTATCGACTCTGGGGATACCGATTTCAAGACATTGGCCATACTGCGCAGATTGGAAGCCCGGTCGATTATTTCGCCATTGGAAAGGCGAAAAAGAAAATCTCCAAACCCCAGAGAATGACTGAAGAAATTATCCAGATTTTTATGGAGCCGTGGTGAGTTCTTGTCAAAAAACAGGGCAGGTATCCCTGCCGCTCGTTCCCGGTTTTCCTGTTCCGAACTCAACACCAGCAGGGGCAGGTCATTTTGCTCCTTCTGAATATTCTTTAATAGAGTAATCCCAGCCTGAAAATCTTCCCTCCCCCTCCTATGGAAGCGGACATCGGAGATAACGCAAAAAAGATATTTTTTGTATTTTTCATACAGTTGCCACGCCTGTTCATAGTTTTCCGCAACCAGTATTTTCGGCCTGGTCCGCATTCGTAGCAGTCTGTCTTTTTCATTGAGCGAATCATCCATGACCGCCTGGGTCTGGAGGACTAGCTCACGGTAGAGAACGGGCAGCAAAGACGAGAGATAGTAAGGAGAATCCTCGACAAAGATGATTACCCTGATATTGGCCAGGGCAGTGTCGAGCTCGACGTTCATCTTGTCTTCTTCATTTTTTACTATGGCTAGTAAAAGATCGGTATTACCCGACCAGAGCATGGTCCGGTCAATTATGGAGCGGTCAAGAAAGTGCTGCTCCTCCATAATTCGTCCGGCATCGTAGGCCAGGTAGTAGATCGGCAGATGCGGTTTTATTTCCTTGATCTTTTCGCAGAGTTCGTAGGAATCTATATCGCCGATGTGGGGCATGACAATGACTAGATCAAAACTGCCCTCGCGAATCTCTTCCAGGGCCCTGGCACCTTTGGATACCCAGGTCAAACGCGGTGGCCTGCTGAGATTCAGTCCCCGGTATTCATGGATGATCCGTTCGGCCAGAGGACCATCCTCCTGCATGATGTAGGCATCATAGGTGCTCGAGATGAGAATAATCTCGGCAATCCTTTTGGTCATTAATTCATGGAAGGATTTGAACCTGTACTTCTTGCCATTTTCTTCCGGCAGTGTGAATTTTTTCATATCTCCCATTATCAGAGGTGATTTCCGGAATATGCGAAGAGAGGCAAACGGGGTCTGCGCCTTTGGGTTACAAGGCGGCTGACCCCGTCAGGAGGGAAGGGTGGATAAGAAGATGCTTACCTACACAACACCCTGATCTATCATAGCTTCCGCAACTTTAACAAAACCGGCAATGTTTGCACCCACTACGTAATTTCCAGGAACATAGTATTCCTCGGAAAAAGCGAGACAGGTTTCATGAATTCTGGTCATAATTCTCTTGAGCTGGCTATCAACTTCCTCTCGCGTCCATTTGACACGCATACTGTTTTGGGACATTTCCAGACCGGAAACCGCGACGCCGCCGGCGTTGGCTGCTTTGCCTGGGCCATAAAGCAGTTTGTTTTCTAAAAAGAGGTCAACTCCTGCCTGGGTGGTTGGCATATTGGCTCCCTCGCTGACCAGATAAACACCTCTGTTGATCAGATTCTGGGCGTCTTTGTCATTTATTTCATTTTCCGTAGCACATGGGAAAGCGCAGTCGGCAGGATGATCCCAGAGAGAGTTGTGGTCCTGGGTGGCATCTACCGGGGTGTACACGGCATCGGGATATTTCTCGGTGTATTCTGACATTCGGCCGCGCTTGAAATTTTTCAGGACCTTGACGAATTGGAGCTTCTCATCATCGATGCCAGCTTCATCGTAAATAATACCACTTGAATCGGAGAGGGTGACTACCTTGCCTCCCAATTCCAGGATTTTCTCGGTGGCGAACTGGGCGACATTGCCGGATCCGGAAACGAGGCAGGTTTTACCCTCGATTGAATCACTGCGGGTTTTAAGCATCTCATTGGCGAAATAGACGGCACCGTAGCCGGTTGCTTCCGGACGAATCAGGCTGCCACCCCAATCGAGGCTTTTACCGGTAAGTACTCCAGTGAACTCGTTTTTTAATTTCTTATACATGCCGAAAAGAAATCCGATCTCCCGGCCGCCAACACCAATATCGCCTGCCGGAATGTCTGTGTTGTGGCCGATATGGCGGTACAGCTCAGCCATGAAACTCTGACAGAAGCGCATAACCTCATTGTCGGTTTTTCCTTTCGGGTCAAAGTCAGAGCCACCTTTGCCGGCACCAAGCGGCAGGGTGGTAAGGGCATTTTTAAAGGTCTGTTCAAAGGCGAGGAACTTAAGGATAGACAGGTTCACCGAGGGATGAAATCGCAATCCCCCTTTGTAGGGACCTAAAGCGCTGTTCATCTCAATGCGGAAACCGCGGTTAACATGAGTCTGACCTTGATCGTCAACCCAGGGAACCCGAAACATGATAACTCTTTCCGGCTCAACCAGACGCTCGACTATCTTGGCGTGGCGGTAATGTGGATTTCTTTCCAACGCAGGTTCGATGGATTCCAGCACCTCCCCAACTGCCTGATGAAACTCCAGCTCATACGGATCCTTTTCCTTTACAACATCCAGGTTGCTGCCCATTGGTGTTCTCCTTGTGTTTGCTGAATATCTTAAAGCTGCCGAAATTGGCTAAAATTTTGGTGTTACCACCTTCGTGCTCAGAGGATTCGATTAAGGAAGAGCAAGCTTCGTGCCATCTTTAAACTGTATGCAATTATTGTAAACATTTGTATAGGTGACTAAATATATTGCAAAATAACAAAATTGAGTGAATGCATTGTGCAGTTTACCAGACAGGAGAAAAGATCGATCCTAAATTAATTGATTATTTCATCAATATTGGCTCTTAGAAAGCTTCGCATGTACTGGCAATACTATTGCTTCTTTTAGTTGAGCATATCCTCAATGAAGATGCAAGCAATGAGCATATTGTCGAATGATGATTGAGTCGTTTCATAAATCATCATTTACAGGCATCACTGCAATACAGTACAAAGATTATAAACATGGCAATGCAAAAGCGGGTGCTTACTTAGAAAAAGAAATGTCAGCCTAACATCAGCCTAACGGGGGTGAAACATGGAAAAACGTATACTGGTACCTATAGCGGATGGGATCGAAATGATAGAAGCATTGAGCATCGTTGATGTCTTCCGAAGAGCGGGGGTAACAGTTGATCTGGCTTCGGTTAATGATCTGGTGATCACTTCCTCGCACAACGTCAAAATCACAGCCGATCTCCTTATTGAGGAATGCGTAGGCAGGAGTTATGACCTTATTGCCTTGCCTGGAGGAATTCCCGGAGCTGAAAATCTGAGAAATTCCAAGATATTGATTGAAATTCTCAAACACCAGAACGAAGCCAATAAGCTTTATGGCGCGATATGTGCCTCACCAGCTGTTGTGCTTGAGCACCACGGTCTACTCGAAGGGAAGCAAGCTGTTGGGCATCCACTTTTTGTGGCTGATCTCAGCAATCTGGCGGATACCACCGAGAAAGTTGTGGTCGATAGAAATTGTATAACCAGCAGAGGTGCCGGCACGGCGGTTGATTTTTCGCTGGAGCTCCTTGGTATACTAATGGGAGAGGAAAAGAAAAGGGAGGTTGCCGGTTCCATGGTTGCTGATATTGACTGATGAGTATGAAGAAGGAAGTAAAAAATAACCATCCATCCATTTTTAATAACGTTATTGGCCCTATCATGCGGGGTCCAAGTAGTTCACATACTGCGGCTGCAGTGAGGATTGGCCATCTTGCCAGGAATCTGTTGGATGAGGAACCGATGCGGGCAGAGGTCATTTTCGACCTAAACGGCTCATTGGCGACGACATACAAGGGGCAGGGCTCAGCCATGGGGTTTGCCGGTGGGCTTCTGGGCAAGGAAATGACCGATCCCGAATTGGTTCAAGCGGAGGAGATCTGTCAACAGAAGCATATAGAAATAATCTTTCGTGTGGAGGAATACGGTGCAGTCCATCCCAATACCTACCGGGTATATCTTCTTGGCGAACATGGCCGGGAGATTAGCTTCACCGCCCTGTCGACCGGTGGTGGTGTGATCAACCTGGTCGAGCTTGAAGGTGAAAGAATAGCCAATGACCATGACCATGTCGCCCCGCTGATGCCGATCCAACTGGTCGCCGATCCTGCTTTACCCTTTTTAGACGTTAAAGGATGCCAGTCTATTATGGAAGGCAGTGACAATTCCCTGGCCGAATATGGACAAAGATGGGAAGCGGCGCTGGGCGGGATGAACCGCGAAGATATCATGAAAATAGCCCTGCACCACATCCAGGTGATGCGCCAGGCAATTGATAAGGGAATGGCAGGTACTCACTACCCTGATCGCATTTTACCCAGGCAGGCATATCGTCTCCGGGATATGGCCAACACCGATCAACTCATCCCGGCACCGCTCACCAACCTGATCATCGCCAATGTGACGGCGATAATGGAGAGCAAAAGCGCCATGGAATTGATTGTCGCTGCTCCGACAGCCGGATCCTGTGGTACCCTTGGCGGGACCATGATGGCGGTTGCAGAATTGCTTGGTAAGAAAGAAGCGGAGTTGGCAGAGGCGCTTATGGCCGCCGGACTGGTAGGTGTGTTCATCGCCCAGCAGGGCGGGTTTGCGGCGGAAGAGGGCGGATGTCAGTATGAATGTGGAGCGGCTTCCGGGATGACTGCGGCCGCCCTGGTGGAACTAATGGGAGGATCAGGAAAAACGGCGCTGAAAGCTGCCTCCATGGCCCTGCAGAATACCATGGGGCTGATCTGCGATCCGGTTGCTGACCGGGTTGAAGTTCCCTGCCTGGGAAAAAATGTCATGGCCGCACTGAATGGTCTTGCTGCCGCTAATATGGCTTTGGCGGGCTTCGTTGAGGTGATTCCTCTAGGCCAGGTCATTGCCGCCATGCATGAGGTGGGCAAAGGGATGGATAGCCGTTATCGCTGTACCTGTAAGGGTGGGCTCTCCATCACTCCTGCTGCAGCAGAGATCGGCAAGAAGCTTAAGCGGCACTGAAGATGTGCCAAACGTGGTAAAATATCGACCTCCTTGTCTGGATCATCCTTCGTCTTATACTAAGAATAGCGTTACACTTTCAGGTACCTTGAAAATGATTTTTTCGCCCAATCTTATCGTTGCAGCATGGAATCATATGCTTCCGGTATAACTCTCTGTTGCGCTTCAATCTTGGCTGAAAAACTAAATTTTTCAAAGTACCCATGATTCTTTTTTCATCAGAACAGAGGAACCATATGATACGCGTTAATTTTTCCTGTTTCTGTATTTTTGCTTTTCTGCTTTTCGTCATAGCCATTTTAACGTCTTGCTCAGAAAGATCCCTAGAGTTACAGCTACGCTATGATGACATTTTCGGTTTGACCGAGAAAGAGGCGGTGTATTTTGAGCGCAATAGAGTGGGGCAGGTGGAAAATGTTAGCTACAGAGAAACGGGCGATTATCTGGTCACCATCTCAATTGATCCTGATTTCAAGAATGCAGCAACGGATCAGTCGAAATTCTTTATAGCTGCTGATCCCAGGGACGAACAGAAAATGGCGGTGATTATTACCCAGGAGCAACCCGGCGGAACGATTCTGCAGGAGGGTAGTATTGTCGAGGGCACAGTTAAAGAAAGATATCTTGAAGAGATTGTACGTGATTTTCGCAAGAAAGCCGAAGAGATGCAAAGTGAATTAAATTCGACCGTAGAGGAATTGCGGAAAAAATTTGATGCCACTTCCCAGCAGATCGATACC
>JAAUYI010025906.1_pt1 | contig 35501 bp, 31 predicted proteins | sample 7278041 | NCBI WGS metagenome assembly JAAUYI01 (sample SAMN14350216, study PRJNA611818) | marine sediment metagenome | isolation source: surface marine sediment (0.6m) | place: French Polynesia: Moorea | collected 2018-08
AACAGCTGTGCCGACTATCTAGAACCTCTACTCAAAGAAGCCTAGCTTTGTGAAGTTTTCGTTTGTCATTATTGGTGGTGGTCTATCAGGACTGGCTGCCGCCATACGCTACGCTCGATATTCCCCAGATGTCCTTTTGCTTGAGCAACACCATAGAGTCGGTGGTCTCAACTCCTATTATCACCGAGGCAACAAGCTTTTGGAAACTGGTCTGCATGCCGTTACCAACTATGCCCCGGCAAACGCAAAACATGCACCTCTGAACAGATTATTTAGGCAACTCAAAATTTCTCGAAAATCATTTATTACCTATCCTCAATGTTGTAGTGAAATTCATTTTCCTAAAAACAACGTTCTTCGTTTTTCAAATGATTTTCGAATATTAAAGGAAGAGATTGCTAAAAAGTACTCTACTTCCTACAATGGGTTTACCAAACTTGTTGATGCAATTGCTGCTTACGACCCTTTTCAGCCGCAGAAATTTCGCTCTGCCAAAAAATTTGTTCTGTCCTATCTAGATAACGAGCTACTAACGGATATGTTGCTCTGTCCACTTATGTATTATGGCTCAAGTACGGAAAATGATATAGACCTTAGTCAATTCGTTATTATGTTTCGTTCAATATATCAGGAGGGCATGTTTCGACCGGACGGTACGATTAAAGACTTTCTTGATAGCTTAATTGCACACTACAAACAGTTAGGCGGGACTATCAAACTAAAGAGCAAGGTTGTAAGAATACTCACTGAGCAAAAGACTGCCCGAGCAGTCGAACTTGATGATGGTGAGCAGATTGAGTGTGACCACCTTATCTCCACGATTGGCGCTGATGAAACTCTACAGCTTACTGGCACTCCGCAATCTCAACCCCTTAAAAAACGTCTAGGATTTATAGAGTCGATTTTTCTGGCTGATGTCGATAAAGAATCAAAACTACCCAAGAAAAAGACCATTCTCTTTTTTAGTTCCTCTAATACGTTCAACTATTCTAGGCCAAAAGATCTTGTCGACTATAATAGCGGAGTTATCTGTTTTCCAGGAAACTTTGAGGGTCGACCGGAACAAAAGTATTATGAAATTCGCTCTACTCATCTTGCCAACTATGGCCAGTGGGCAAAAAAAAGAAGAGACGAGCATTCCTATAGTATAGAAAAAGACCTGGCAGCAAACCAGTCAGCAAGAGTGGTGGAAAATTATATCGGCACATTCCAAGAACGGGTGATTTTTCGTGATACTTTTACTCCATTGACGATTAAGAGATATACCTCTAAAATAGATGGCGCAATCTATGGCAGTCCTGTAAAAATCAAAGATGGGAACATTGGCTTTACCAATCTATTCCTGGCTGGCACCGACCAGGGTTTTTTAGGTATAATCGGTTCCATGCTCAGTGGCGTTTCAATGGTGAACCAACATATCCTTCCCAAAATTTAAGCAAACTCTACACTTTTTATGCCCACACCACTTGATTTAATTAATGATAAATATGATGTAATAGTTATCGGCTCCGGTTTAGGTGGACTCACCGTTGCCAACAGAATGGCGAACTGCGGTTTCAGTGTGATCATCCTTGAACACCATCACCGTCTTGGCGGCCTGGCAACCTGGTTCAAAAGGAAAGGTCACATATTCGATATCTCTCTGCATGGATTCCCTTATGGAATGGTGAAAACCTGCAAAAAATATTGGAACAGAGAGATAATGAACTCTATTGTCCAATTAAGGGATATTGTTTTTGATAATCCGCAGTTCTCACTGAAAACAACTTTTGACAAGAATGATTTTACCCAAATTCTGGAAAATAATTTTGGTATTGCCAGAACAGTCATTGAAGAGTTTTTCACGACTGTTGGCAAGATGAATTTCTACGATGATCAAACACTTACGACAAGAGAGCTGTTTGAGAAATTTTTCCCGGGCAGAAGTGATGTTCATCGTCTGCTCATGGAACCTATAACGTATGCCAATGGCTCCTCTTTGGATGATCCAGCTATTACCTACGGCATAGTTTTTTCCAACTTCATGAATAAAGGAGTTTTTACCTTTCAGGGTGGCACGGATAAATTAATTGCCATGATGGCCACCGAACTCGAAAAAAATGGAGTTACCATATGCACCCGTGCTCGAGTTGATGAAATTCTTGTTGACCAAAAAAGAACCAGAGGAGTAAGAGTAAACGATAAAACCATTGAAGCCAAAGCAGTCATTTCAAATAGCGGCATTACTAATACGGTTTGCAATTTAGTTGATGATTATCATTTCAGTGACGATTTTTTAGCCAAGATAAAGACTGTCAGAGTGAACAATTCCAGCTGTCAGGTTTACTTTGGAATTGGCGAAGAACATGCACTTGATCCCATTGGTGATCTTCTTTTCACTTCAACCGCAGAGCAATTTGATTCTGAAGAGCTGCTAGATAAGCAGACACAGTCTAAAACTTTCTCCATTTATTATCCAAAGACAAGACCTGGTCACGAGCGCTATACTATTGTTGCCAGCATGAACGCACGCTATGAAGACTGGAGCGATCTTTCTAAAGAGGATTATGAACGTGAGAAGGAGGATCTCATCAGCAGAACCACCAATGATCTGCAAAGATACGTTCCCGATATCAAGCAGAAACTTGATTGGGCTGAGGCTGCAACCCCTTTAACGTTCAACCGCTATACTCTGCACACCCAGGGAACATCGTTCGGCACAAAATTCGAGGGACTTGATGTTTCTCGCTCGATTCACAAAGAAATAGCCGGTCTATTCCATGTTGGCTCAGTCGGTATAATCATGTCTGGCTGGCTAGGCGCAATTAACTACGGGGTAATAGTTGCCAATGACGTGGATGGGTATCTTCGAGGAGGAATGGAAAATTGATATTTGATTTTCAAAATCACAATGTACTTGTAACAGGGGCTACAAGAGGGATCGGCAAAGCTATTGCCACATCATTTTTAAAATCAGGAGCCCGCGTTATCGGCATCTATAGCGGCAATGAACAGGCTGCTGAACAATTTAGAGATGAAGTTGATTCTCTGGCTGAACAACTCATTTTGCGTAAATGTGATGTTTCCTCACAAGCTGAAGTTGAGTCCTTGTTTCACTATCTTGACGAAACCATTGTCACGCTTGATGTCCTTGTTAATAATGCTGGAGTTCGCCGGGACAGTGTTCTTGCCCTCATGAGTAACGAGGATTGGCAAAGAGTCATAGATATAAATTTAACCGGTACATTCTATATGGCCAAACAGGCCGTATTACTCATGATGAAGAAAAAGTATGGTAGAATAATAAACATTACTTCTCCCGTTTCGTATCTAGGTTTTGCAGGGCAAGCTAATTATGCTGCTTCCAAGGCAGGTCAAGTCGCTATGACCAAAACACTTGCCAAAGAGACTGCCAAAAAAAAGATCACCGTTAATTGTGTTTCTCCAGGTTTTATCCACACGGATCTAATTGATGATCTTACAGACGATAAACTTTCAGATTACAAAAAAATGGTACCTATGCGGAGATTTGGGACAACCGAGGAGGTAGCTGATGCTGTCTTGTTTCTTGCTTCACCATCATCAGCTTACATTACCGGAGCAGTTCTTGAAGTGAATGGAGGTTTGTAAAGTATCTTAAAGACAGAACCTCTGTGCCCTAAACATTTCTCACATATCGTATAATCAAATAGATAGAATTTCATATACTGAATGATTTACTTCATCATTCTCACCTCTCTTGAAGGTCTGATTTAAAAGCAATCATAGAGAAAAATTACAAAACAGCCGTATTGATCTTTCGGGTAAAACGATTACAATGGGTCAAACTTTTTCGGAAGTTTTAAATTCTATAAAGATATCACAATAATTTCTCTACACTTATACAGGAATACGCCCGTGCAACTTTCAATCACCAATATGATTCTGAATGCTGGTCCAGTTGGCCAGCTCGTTATGCTAATCTTGCTGATTTTTTCAGTAGTTTCGTGGTCAATTATTTTCATGAAGGCCAGACTTTTTCGCAAAATAAGACGGCAAAGTAAGGAGTTTCTCGATGAATTCTGGTCATCTAGTAATTTATCGGAAGCAAGTTCCATAACCGAAGACTACCCTCACTGTCCAGAGGCTGCTGTTTTTACAGCAGGATATACAGAATTACAGAAAATAAATCGCATCCGTACCCGAAAAGATGTGAGAGCTACTTCGGATAGTCTTGATACTCAACTTGCCACCATCGACAATTTGCAGCGGGCCATGCAGAGAGCTGAGTCGGAAGAGATATCGAAACTGGCAAAAGCCTTACCCTTTTTAGCTACCACAGGTAACTCGGCGCCATTTATCGGTTTGTTCGGCACAGTTTGGGGAATTATGGGCTCATTTCATGACATTGGAGTGCGTGGTTCCGCATCACTTGCGGTAGTTGCTCCAGGAATTTCAGAAGCCTTGGTTGCTACGGCAGCGGGTCTGGCCGTAGCCATACCTGCAGTAATATTTTACAATCATTACTCCAGCAAACTTGAAAACGTAGATGGCCAAATCCAAAACTTTGCCACCGACCTGGTCAACCTCGTCGAAAGAGACTTGCTCGGCCGTGTCTAAAACACAACGATAGGTTGAAAATGCATACGAGAACTGCACATTTTTCCAAGCAGAAAAACGGACGCAAAAAACTCGTCTCTGATATTAATGTAACCCCTCTGGTTGACGTTATGCTGGTGCTCCTGATCATCTTTATGGTTACCGCACCAATGATGAATCAGGGACTCGATGTTGACCTCCCGGAAACAACAACAAAATCTTTACGTCAAAAAGAAGAACCTATTATTGTTTCCATTGATAAAAAGGGTACAATTATGTTGGACAAGATAGAGGTGACCAGACCTCTTCTCAAACAACAGTTGCAAAAGTCTTTGCCAGCAAAAAAAGAACATCCGATTTATTTGAAGGCTGACAAAGATGTGGCTTATGGTCTGGTCGTGGGGATTATGGCCGATATAAAAGAATCTGGATTTGATAAATTAGGAATGATTACCCAACCTCCTATCAACGAAAGATAATTGTTTGTGTTTCGGGAAGTCAGAGTAGCATACATGAATAATGAAGACTGGAAGATACCGTTCAATTTTGCCCTGGCTCTTCATGTTCTGGTAATATCCGGGGTAACTTTTTTACCGGGAATGTTTAAGAATGATCCCCTATTCCCGGATATTTATACTGTTGATCTAATAAATGTGGCTGCCCCCATAGAAGAGCCTGTGCCGACACCACAACAGGAGACTGCACCGCCCAAGATTGAACCGGAACAAAAGATAGTAGAACCTAAGCAGCCAGAAAAAGCGGTTTCCATAGCCGAGAAAGAACCTGTTGTTGAACCTGAGGTTATCAAAGATCCAGTATCAATTAAACCACTCAAGAAGAAAAAAATTCATAAAAATATAGCCAAAGAAACCGAGGCTCAACAGAAGGCGCTTGAAAGAATTCGTCAACAACGACTTCAGGAGGCCAGAGAAGCTGAAAGAAGAGCAGAGGAAGCAGCACGCATAGCTGCTGAAGAGGCTGCCAGACTTGCCGCCGATGAAGCGGTCGACCAACTCAGAGAAATGCTGCGAGAGACGACGGTCGCTAACAACACTCAAGAAAGCCAGTCTGCTCGACAGACCCAGGGAGGAAGTCGGCAGAGGAGTAAGAATGTTCTCGAAAGACAGTATTATGCATCGGTTTTCAATACTCTTCAACCCCATTGGAAGTTACCTGGACATAAAATGTGGGATCCTGATTTGAGTGCTATAGTAGTTGTTCACATTGCTTCAAGCGGTGATATCACAAGGAGATACTTTGAACATCGGTCAGGTGACAGGATATTTGATCAATTTGTACTCAAAGCGCTTGAACAAGGCGCACCACTCCCTGCAATACCTGCTGCACTCGGCAAACGCGAGCTGGAAATTGGTCTTAAATTTACAGTAGATTCGATACAATAAGTTTAGCTGGTAAATCCTATGAAGAAACTTTTATTTATCTATCTTTTTTGCATCAGTTGTTTTGCAGGCTCAATAACGACTTGCTTTGGGCAGGACAGAGTCTATCTAGAAATTGGCTCTACGGATGTCCGTAAAATTAATTTTGCTGTACCGTGGTTTCGTAGTCGACAGATCGGTTCCGAACCCCAAGAATTTGCGAAAAATCTCGCTGACACTCTTGCCAAGTCTCTCAAGTTTCACGGGGTCATCAATATTATTCCCACAAAGCTCTACAATGGCTCACAAACTACTGATTGGAAAAAGCTAGGTGCAGATTTTGCCATACTGGGAATCTATGAAAGCTCAGGTAACTCTCTCAAACTGGAATTACGTTTGTTTGAAGTTTCAAGCGACAGAATGATTCTTGGAAAATCCTATAGTGGTAAAATGGCTCAACAAAATGATATGTTGTTCCGCTTCTGTGACAGTGTCATTGAAGATCTCACCGGGTCAAATGGCCTTGCCAGTACTTCCATAGCCTTTGTTTCCCAGGGCAGGAATACCAATAAGCAGGAAGTTTTCATATCAGATATACTTGGTAATAACATTCGGCAGGTTACCAGGCACCGAAACCTGGTCGTTTCACCTCGGTTTGTTCCCGGTGGAAACTTCATGACCTACACCTCCTATCACTCTGGAAATCAAAACCTCTATATTACCGACCTCCGCCAAAGCAAGACCACTAGAGTTCTTTCCCGGCGTAGCGGCATGAACCTTGCCCCAGCTTGGTTTCCCGATGGTCAAAACATGCTTCTGACTCTATCCTACAAGGGCAACCCTGATCTCTACCTCCTGGACAAGAGAGGTAAGATCGTAAAACAATTGACAAAAAATGGCGGAATTAACGTCTCGGCAACCATATCTCCCGACGGCGAAAAAGCAGTTTTTGTCTCAGACAGATCCGGCAGTCCTCAACTGTATCACATGGACCTTAAGTCAGGAAGGACCCAAAGATTTACCTATACAGGTACTGAAAATGCCGAACCCGACTGGCATCCGACTGAGAATTTGATAGTCTATTCAAGCCTGAGGAACGGAGTATATCAAATTTGTACCAAATCTCCCGACAGAACCGTTGATGCCAGGCAGCTAACCAGTGAACTGAGTCATCATGAATCACCGGCTTGGTCACCCGATGGCAATCAGATTATCTTCTCTAAACAAGACGGAAGAGAAAATACTATCTATGGCATGATGAAAGATGGTACATTTCAGCGACGAATCTTTTCATATCCAGGGAGCCAAACGTATCCTCGTTGGGCAGAATAAAATTCAATTATAAGAAAATATCATGAAAAAGAGAATATTTACCATAGTCGTTATTTTAGCCACTGCTCCTCTTCTGCTTCAATGTGCTTCGCAAAAAGAGGTGCAGTCACTGAATTACCAGCTGCGTGTCGTCAATAAAAAGCTGGAAGATATGAAACGGGAAACGGTCAGTGAAATGCAGCAGCGGCAGGCTGCTTCCGCCAGTGAAATAGATAGTCTTGAACAAGAGATCCTGGTTCTGCAGGGAAAAATAGATGAGCTTTCCCATTTCAACCGACAGCTAAGGGAACATAACAAGGAGTTGGACGTCAATTTTCAGCAGTACTCCGCTTCGCTCCAGGAAAGAATCCAGAAAGAGCGCGAAGAACTTGAAAAACGTGACCAACAGAAGAGTGCCAGACTTGTTGAGCTCGAACAGAAACTTCAGGAGCAGAAAAGAACACTTCAAGCAATCCAGGAGGCTCGCATTCGCGAGGCCAAACGTAAAGCTGAGCTCGCAGCCCAGGAAGCTGAAAAAGCCAGGAAAAGGGCAGAAGCATCTAATAAGGCTCTTGCCAGCAGAAGTGGCGGGGTAATAAACATAAAGGCAGATCAAAATAAAGTCATTGTCAACTCCGCCAACGCAGTTGCGGCCACATCAACTGCGAAGACCAAACCTGCTGCTACTAAGACAACCATTGCCTCTACCCCCAAAGATAGTCCTTCTTCGCTATACAGTTCCGCCGAGAAAGCATATGCCAACGGCAAATATGCCGAAGCCTATAAACTCTACCAGCAATTTACTTCAAGTGGCAAAAATGGTGATCAGTTGGTCAATGCTGAATTCATGCAGGGTGAGTGTCTGTACCAACAGGGAAAGTATGACCAGGCTATTTTACAGTATCAAAAGATCATATCAAATTATCCTAAACATAACCGTGCTGCCTCAGCGCTGCTGAAGCAGGGAATGTCATTCGAGCAGCTGTCCGACTTCGAAACAGCTAAAATCATATATAAGAAAATTAATACCTCATATTCTTCTTCAGCTGAGGCTGCAACTGCCAGGGAGCGTCAAGCAAAGTTAAATTAAGCTGAATCTGAAATGAAAATCAGATTGGATGAGCTGCTGCTAAAGAGAAAATTTGCCGGAAGTCTCAAGGAGGCTCAGGCACTGATTGGAGCTGGTGTTGTTTTTGTTGAACAGACTGTTTCTGATAAAGTCGGAAATCTTCATGACCAAAACGCCAATATTATTGTCAAGCGGAAGGGTCAATACGTCTCTCGGGGCGGCTTAAAGTTAGAAAAAGGTTTATCCTTTTTTGACATCCGGGTTAAAGACTGGACCTGTATAGATGTGGGCGCTAGCACCGGTGGATTCACTGATTGTCTGCTGCAACACGAGGCCAGGCGCATATATTCTGTTGACGTGGCCTACGGACTGCTCGACTGGAAACTACGTCAAGACCCAAGGGTTGTTGTTGTGGAAAGGTGCAATGCCCGCAATCTCACCCGAGAGCAAATTCCCGAGAAAGTCAATCTTGCTGTAGTCGATGCCTCATTTATTTCGCTTACAAAAATCCTCCCCCCTCTACTCGGTTTTTTTGAAGACAACATTCGCATACTTGCGCTCATCAAACCTCAGTTTGAGCTGCCGAAAAGCTGTGTAGAAGAAGGAGGGGTAGTACGGGAAAAGAGATTTCATGATAAGGCTGTTACGGAAATCTCGCAATTTTGTCTTCAGTTAGGACTTAATGTTGTAGGAACGGTTCAATCCCCTATCCTCGGACCTAAAGGAAACAAAGAGTTCCTGATCTATCTGCATTCGACATAATTCCAACCAGGTCGGATTATTCCTTTAATCGCTTAATTGTCTCAAGCGATTCTTTGGCGTCCTTGAGCAGTTCTTCGGGAAGCTCTTTACTGGCGATAGCCATGTCAAAGTTATTTTTGGCATGGTTGAGATTACCTTGATAGAGGTAATACTTGCCAAGATAGTATTTAGATTCAGGCGATGCTCCCTTGGCTGAACTCAGTCTGCCCAGTTCAAAATATACTCTTGACAGATCAGGCATATCGTACATGACACTTTTGTAGAGTTGTTCGGCCCTTTCTAAAAATCCCAGCTTAAAACTCACCTGCGCCAGACTAAACGCTGCATAGTTATCATTTCTGTCAAGATTATAGGCGGCGGTGAGTGTTTTATACGCCTGATCAGATTTACCACTTTCAAACTCGATCACACCTTTATCGACAAGAAAACCATTTGTTTCATCAACTGCCTCGATGACCTTTGTCAGCCTTTTCAAGCTTTGCTCAAAATTGTTCTCCTTTCTGTCAAGCTGGGCTAGACCGTATTCTGCCATGACTTGGTCAAGCTCATCAGCGCGAGGGCTGGATAGGACAGAGGCAAAATATTTCCTCTGGTAACGGGTGTCCCTTGTCTGGGACATAACACGATACTTAAAGCGGAGAAATTGAATATCGTTCCCCTCGTTAAGTTCTTTAAGCTCACCCCTATCGGAATCAATTAAGGACTGCACATAGTTTAAACGATATTCAGGATTTGGATGAGTAAGAAGATATTGCGGGATCATACCGCTCCTGTAGCGTGCAATACGGCGCATGGTTTGCAACATTTTCACCTGGCCTTCGGGATTTCTTCCCAATTTTATCATCCAATCATAAGCTAAAAGATCAGCCTCCTCTTCATCAAGCCTGCTGTAATGGAGACTGGCGCTTTGGCCGGCTGCCATACTACCCGCCATCAATGCCTGAGAACCAACACCACCACCCAAGGCAATGGCCGCAAGCATCAAACCCATGGTAGCTACAGATATCTGTTTACCCTTCTTTATTCTTGAGGAGATATGGCGCTTGGCGACATGGCCAATTTCATGAGCCAGGACTGAAACCAGTTCATTCTCACTTTCCATTTTTTCAATGAGGCCACTGTGAAAAAAGATAAGGCCTGAAGGCGCTGCAAAAGCGTTAAAATCATCGTTTTCAATGACATAAAAATGGTAGTCAAAAAATTGAATGCCAGCAGCACCTAAGACCTCAATACCTAGTTTCCGTAAGTATTGCTTAAGATCAGGCTCATCGAGAACGTCAAAGCTTTTTCTGATTGTATAAAGAAGCTTTTCACCAACCTGCCGTTCCTCTTTGATGGTGAAGGCTGCAACCTCGTATCCGGGCAATATGCAAAAGTGAGCTATTATATATGCAACAAGTATTGACTTGAGGATCCGTTTCATTTTTTTCTGAGCCAATGGAGAAGCCTCTCCATACCTTCCTCAATTGATATTTTAGGTAGATAGCCAAAATCCCTGGTTGCCCTTTCGTGAGAAAAGTAATGGGATTTACCTAGCTGTTGGGCTAAAAAGCGGGTCATCGCGGGTTCTTGCGATTTAAGAAAGATACCATGGAAAATTTCAAGAATTTGACCTACTCCATAGGCAACATTTTCCGGTACCTTCTTCTTTACTAGTGGTATGTTCAACTGTCTGAATAAAGCATTAATCCACTCCCACAATTTCACCGGCCTCTCCTGCCCGATGAAGTATGCTTTGCCACTCGACTCAGCTGAACTCAATAAATTCTTTGCTGCAAGTATGTGCGCTGAGGCAACATTATCAATGTAGGAAATATCAACCAAGTTATGACCATCACCTACTACCTTGAGCTTCTTTTTTTTACCTCTATCAATAAGTCTGGGGATGAGATGGGGGTCAGCAGGACCCCAAACCAAATGGGGTCTGATGGCACATGTTTTCAGGTCATTCTGATCTACCTGTAATACATGTTGTTCGGCAATTGCCTTGGTACGTGCATAGTGGCAGAGAAAACGTTCAGGATAAGGCATTGCCTCATCACCTCTTTCTATATCCCTTCCTGCAAAAACTACAGAAGGTGTGGAGGTATGCACCAAGGCTGGAATACCATTGACCTGACATGCTTCAATTACATTGTCCGTACCTTGGACATTACTGGTATAAAATTCACATTTATCACCCCAGATTCCTGCAAGCGCTGCAACATGAAAAACAACATCAAAATTGCTAACTTTTTTAACTATATATTCTCTATCCGTTATATCACCTTTGATGCATTTTGCTCCCTGCTCCACCAACTTGGGATAATTGTTTCGACCAAGGACAAAACATTCAATCTTTTTATCGAGGAGTTGGTGCGCAATCGCTTCACCGACAAACCCCCCGCCGCCTGTTATTAAAACTTTATTCATTATTTCATCAGTTTTTTTTCGGCCCAAATCGCCAATTTTTCTCTAAATATTTTGGCGTTATGACGGATGTCTACAGGAAATTCGGGATGAAAGAGAAAGTAGTTTATGTCGCATGTCAAAGCTGAACGATGAGCGATTTTTTGGACTTCCAGTAAAATATCCACATCTGAACGTTTACAATTATTAAGTTTTTCCAATACTAAAACAGGTATTTGATAGCCTTCCTGCCCGGTAATGCCTACCAGAGCACTACGATAAATATCAGGGTGATTATTTACTATGGCTTCACATTGTATGCTAAATTTCGTTCCTCCAGAGGTGCGAACCCTATGGGCTTTACGACCACAGAACCAGAGCCGGCCTTTTTCATCAAGATAACCGGTATCTCCCATCCTATGCCAGAGTTGATTATTATAGGTCGTTTTAGCAAGTTCAGTTTCAAGAATATTGTTTTCATAGGATCTGGTGACCACATCTCCGCATACCACAATTTCTCCAATTTCACCTGTACTTAAAAACATACTAGCCTCAATTTCCGGAATGGCAATATCGCAGATATTGATAATAGCTATACTGATTCCGGGCAGTGGTTTGCCAACACAGGTCCCCCATCCTTCCTGGGTTTTTTTCCAGGTATCAGTGACAATTTCTTTGCCTTCGATTGAGACAATGGGGAGACTTTCGGTTGCTCCATAGGGTGTATGAATTTCGGCATCATTGGGAAGTATTTTTTGTGTTCTTTCGATAAGTTCACCAGATACGGGGGCTCCGGCCATAAGAACTTTTTTAAGACTGGTAATGGTTATACCGTTCTCCTGGCAATAGTTGCTCACCACATTCCAAAGAGCAGGCGAGCCGAAAGAATAGGTAACATTATAATAACCAATCGTATCAACGAATTTTTTAGGATCTACTTCAGCAGGTTTGGTTGCATCCATATCAGGTATAATGGCACATGCACCAAGGGCAGTTGAAAACAGTGCAAAAAGTGGAAAAGCAGGTTGGTCGATATCCTTTGGCCGAATGCCATAATAATCTCTAATATGATGCAGTTGGGCCGCAAAAATGGAATGTTCATAACGAACTCCTTTAGGCGGCCCAGTCGACCCTGTAGTAAATATTATTGCTGCCAGGTCATCTTTGAAGGGTTTATGAAGAGGATATTCACTGACATCAGCAAGAATGATTTTGGAAATATCTTTCCCAAAAATGCCAAAAGAATTACCGCAACAGAAGGTGTACTCAACACTTGCAAAATATTTTTTAAATATTCGCAAAAATAATTGCGCCTTAGGAATTCCGATGAAAAATTTTGGAGATACATCTGCAACACAGCGGAGCAAATTTTTATAACCCATACCGGGATCGATGAGAATAACGGGTGCACCAAGTTTGAATAGAGCAAAAGTAATGCAGATGAAGTCAGCTGAGGGCTTCACCATGAGCATCACTCTGTCACCTGCCGCTACGCCTTTTTCTGAAAGGTAATGAGCATAGTGATCAGATTTTTTTTCCAATTCACTGAAAGTATAGGTTGCCCCTGACGCAGCTTCAACAATCCCTGTCTCACCTCCCTGGCTTTTGGCAACACTGCGAAGGTGGCTGGCAATGTTTTCTGAAAGCATCGAGTTATTCGTCATGATCAACTAAGAATCTTTGTATGTTTTGGTCTACTTCAGAGAAACAATCTTCGAGAAGGTAATGGCCGCAATTGCTGTAATAATGGGATTCAGCCTCAGGAAAACGCCAGCACCACTCATCGAAAAATTCCTTGGTAAAACAAAAGTCATTTCCTCCCCAAAGAATAAGAAGAGGTTTCTGCAATTCTCTTATACGCAACAGACTCTCTTCTACTTCAACAAGCTTATCATAGGAGCGGTGTGTTTTATTCAGCGGTATGTCCTTGACGAATTCATGAATAGCTATTCTGTTTTTCCAAGAATTATAAGGCATTAAATAGTATTTCTTGGTGAGCTCATCTAGCGGTTTAGTAACTGCCATAAAGGTTGCGGCCCTAGCAAAGCCATTTAAGCCACGAACAAGTAATTTCCCAATGAAGGGTATTCGACATACGGCAATTCGTTTTGGTAAGGCCTGTGATCGGAAAGCAGCTGTATTAAGAACAACAATTTTTTCTATGGTTTCAGGGTAACTACCGGCATATCCCATGCCAATGGCTCCACCCCAATCATGAAGAATAAGCGAGCATTTCTTAATGTCGAGCTTCTTCAGAAATGCAGTTAGATTACTAATATGACTCTCGAGAGTGTAAAGATAGTTTTGAGGTTTGTCAGAGAGCCCGCAACCAATATTATCTAAAGCTATAACTCTATATTGAGAACGTAATGATAAAATTATCTTCCTATAAAAAAAAGACCAGGTGGGATTGCCATGGACAAGCACGAGCGTTGGCCCCTCTCCCTCATCTATATAGTGAAAACGATGTGAGTCAATCTCAACGAAGTTTGATGTGAAGTTATATTCGGGATGCACAGTTATTGTTATAAAAATTAATGAATAATTGGTCAGTTAAGATATGAAATTTTGTAGAGGAAGAATAAACTACTCGACACGGCTGTCAATCCATTTTTGTCCCAACTAGAGTGGTATGAAAATAATACCAATATGGTCCTAAACAAACAATTCCTTTAATTATGTGTAAAAAAAACATTGCTTTTCATTTGTGCCTATGCTAATTCCCTAGGTAACGTGTGAAAAGTCCACATAAAAATCATTCTTTTCTGTGGTACAGGTTCATATGGTGACACGCAATGTACGCCATTAAGAGGAGAAGCACACGTGTTCGTTACCCGATCACAGAAGATACGGGGTGTTATAATCAGGTTCCCTAAGGAACTGAGTACAAAAGGAGTAGCAAAAATGGCAGAAGGAACAGTTAAGTGGTTTAATGATTCTAAAGGTTTTGGCTTTATCGAGCAGGATGGAGGACAGGATGTATTTGTGCACTATTCCGCTATTCAAGCGGAAGGTTTCAAATCTCTCGATGAGGGTGCTCGTGTAAGCTTTGAGATTGTAGATGGTCCCAAAGGTCCTGCTGCTGAGAATGTCGTAAAACTTTAATACGATAATTAAACCAGATAAAGAGGGATTAACCGCGTTCTCCCGTGGTTAATCCCTCTTTTTTTTTCAGAATTTACGAATAAATTCAATCAATGTACGCACCCCTATTCCGGATGGTCCACCATTTGGAATATATGTTTTTTCGGTAAAATTCCAGGCTGTACCAGCAATATCTATATGTGCCCAGGGAGTTTCACCAACAAATTCATGAAGATATTCAGCAGCAGTGATTGCTCCGGCTGGCCGGCCTCCGGTATTCTTGATATCGGCTACTTTTGAGTCTAACTGCTTTCGATAATCAGGTCCCAAAGGAAGTCGCCATAGAGGTTCACCACATCTAAATCCCGCATCTATCAGCTTTTCTGTGTATTTGTCATTATTTGAGAAAACTCCGCTATGGTGGTGACCTAAACCTATGATAACAGCACCTGTTAACGTAGCAAGATCAATTACAAAATCAGGTGAATAGGTCTCTATTCCATAGGCAAGAGCGTCGGCAAGAATTAACCTTCCCTCGGCATCGGTGTTAATTATTTCTGCGGTAATCTTTCCATAATGTTCGATAATATCGCCAGGTTTAAGGGCGGCGCTACCGGACATGTTGTCGGTCGCTGGTACTATTGCTGTTACATTAAACTGTGGTTTTTCTTCAGCCACTGCATTCATTGCCGCAAGAACGGCTGCTCCCCCGCACATATCATATTTCATGTCTTCCATGCCGGCAGCCGGCTTTATACTTATTCCTCCTGAATCGAAGGTAAGTCCCTTGCCGACCAACAGTAACGTCTTGGCTTTCCTGTTTACGCTCTTGTATTCCAAAATAACAAGTTTGGGTGGAGTTTCCGAACCGCTGTTTACCGCGAGAAGCCCGCCCATACCCATCTTTTTCAGTTGAGCTTTTTCAAACACCGTGCATTTTAAAGCGGATTTTTTGGCAAGGCTTTTTGCATATTCCGCAAAGCTTTCAGGAGTCCACTTATTACCAGGTTCGTTCGCCATGTTACGGGCCTCGCAAGTGGAAAAGGCTGCTAATTTAGCTTGACTTACAACCTTTCTTAATTTCTGTATGTTTTTCTGATGGATATACTTCAACTCACTAATACCCTTGTTTTTCCCTTTATCTGCATCTTTTTCTTTTTTATATTTGCTAAATTTGTAGTCACCCAGAAAAATTCCCTCGGTAAGACAATATATCGATTCCTGGAAGGTATTTTCTGAAGCAATTTCAGGAGGTATAATACATACTTTTGAGGCTTTAACTTTTTTACAGAGAGTGGCTATATTCCCTCCAACCTTTCTCATTCTTTCACGAAGCTCGTTAGCTGAAATTCTTTTATGAATATGCCCTACCCCGACATAGCCCACACGCCGAAAATTCTTCAGTGTTTTTTCGTTATCATAATCAACCAAAAGGTCATCATCTTTAGCTAGGAAATCGCCTAATTCACATGCTTTGACTATCGTTGGCCGATGCTCTTTCTTCTTAATGTTTGCTATGTCTTTACGTTTTTGATCAATGCAATAGATGAGCAAATCCGCGGAATATTTTTCACCTATAGACGAGCTTACAATTATCTTCATTCTGTCTTCTCACTCCTTTCAAATTTTCCTGTTCAATTAGAGGCTATAACTTTTATCTGTTTTAGCATGATATGATAATATCTTTTAGTGGTTTGTCTTATTGTATTTCATGGAACAATCCTCTTCTCATTCAATCACCCTATGACTTAGGGGGCATTAGCGCTACCTTTTCTATTCATCCCTCGAATAGTTTTATGTTAGAAGATAATTTATGGGCAATGAGTTGAAATGATGATTAATACATGCTGATAGTGTACAATTCTTCCGTATTTAAAATTCTGTTCCACAAGAAATAACGACTCATTGTATTGGCTAAGAAGTTTGCATTCATTCAATTTGTAAGTGTCTAACAGGAGACCTTGTCGTGCTGAGTACCCTCGTTACTGCAGTCAGTCTTGCCATTGTTGTTTCGGCCTTTTGTTCGGTTTGTGAAGCTGCTTTGTATTCAATTACCTCCAGTCAGGTGGAATTACTAAAAAAAACAGGCCATTCTTCCGGGTCACTGTTGAAGAATCTGCGTGACGATATAGATGAGCCCATAACCGCCATACTTACCTTGAATACAGTTGCCAACACCGTTGGTGCCGCCGTGGCCGGTGCATGTGTCGCTAAACTCTATGGTGACCAGAATGTTATCTGGTTTTCAGCAGTGTTTACTCTCTCAATCCTCATTTTTTCTGAGATAATACCTAAAACTATTGGGGTAGGATTCAGTTTCAGGATTGCTCCCTTCATTGCCTTGCCGCTGCACTGGATGATCATTATTCTCAAGCCGATCATTTGGATGTGCCGATCGATTACCCGCTTAATACCTCAGCAGACCAGCAAGGAAAATATCTCTGCCGAAGAGCTGCAAACTATTGCCTATATGTCACTTAAATCAGGAGAAATTGAAGCTGACCAGGAAAGGGTTATTAACAATGTTCTTGTGCTTCAATCCAAAATGGTTCGTCAAGTGATGACACCGCGGACTGTTACTTTTTCTCTTGATGAGCATCTTACTGTAGCCGATGCCATGGAACAGCTGCAAAGATTGAGCAGCCACAGCAGAGTACCGGTATATGATGAAGAACCTAACAATGTTACTGGTATAATCATGAGGAAGGACGTGCTCCTGGCGGCTGCCAAGCAACACTTTGATCAACGGTTATCTTCCTTGAAACGAGCCGTCCATTTCGTGCCTGAAACAGCACCGTTGAATAGAATACTCATTGAATTTTTTAACCGCAGACAACACCTTTTCGTGGTTGTTGATGAATACGGTTCTATGACAGGAATAATTTCAATGGAGGATATCCTTGAAGAAATTGTTGGACGAGAAATCATTGACGAGTCGGATAGAGCCCTGGATATGCGTGAACTCGCTAGAAAACAAACATTGGAATCAATGAAAAAAAATCTCAAGAGAAAATAGATCATTATCTCTTGGAAAATGAATTCGTCTTAATTTATGGGACTCAACTCAATTGTTAGCTCAATCTGCTCAGAATCCCTTAAAACTGTTACTGTGACCATATCACCTATTTTATGTTTCTCCAGAACATTTTGAATATCCTCAAGATTTTCAATATTTCTATCCTTTATCTTTTGAATGATATCACCAAGTATTATGTCTCCACCATACTGTTGTGTGGGACGAAGACCTGCTTTATAGGCCCCGCTGTCACGTTGAACTTCCAGCACTATCATACCCTCAACCCCTAATCTTCGGGAAATGCGGCTATCTGCCAGGGTTACGCCTAAGCCGGGCTTGAGGAGCTTGCCATCCTGAATAAGCAAAGGGATAACTCGATTAACTTCGGTTACTGGAACAGCGAAACCAATACCAGCATAAGAGCCTGATGGGCTGTATATTGCTGTATTTATTCCGATAAGTCTGCCTGCACTGTCAAGGAGCGGACCGCCGGAGTTGCCAGGATTGATGGCGGCATCAGTTTGGATAACCCCTTGGATCACCCTTCCGGTAATAGCATTTATTTCACGATCAAGTGCTGAAATTATCCCTGATGTCATGGTTTGATCAAGTCCGAAAGGGTTGCCTATGGCGAAAACCTTTTGACCCACCTGAAGTGTATCTGACTCACCAATTGCTATTGGTTGCAACAATCTCTGGGGTGCTTTGATCTGCAATACAGCCAGATCCTTATCAGGAGCCACACCAACCAGTGAGGCGTCCCACTTAGACTGATCAGCCATGGTCACTTCAATAGAGTTGGCATCACTGATTACATGAAAATTGGTGACAATTCTCCCGTTGTTGTCCCAAACTATTCCTGAACCTGTCCCTTGAGGAATTTCAACAGCATTCAAAGAAAATAGATTTCTACGCACAGCTTTGCTGGTTATAAAAACAACAGAATTAGAGGTCGTCCTGAAAATATCTATGGTATTTTTCTCATCTTCAGCCAAATCACCACGTGCCGTGACAACACGCGGCTCGACATTTTTGATGGGCTTTCTACCAAATGGGTTAAACAGTAGGATCATACCAAGGACAATTACCACAAGAAGTGCCAGAGGAGATACCTTGCCTGTGTGCGAAGTTTTTTTCATACCAGATTACCTAAAATGTTTTCACCTAAAGCCCCAAAAAGAGTTTGGCTACCCAGAAATAAACGAATACACCAATAATATCTATTGAAGTTGTGACAAAGGGACCGGTGGCAATGGCGGCGTCGATATCGAAACGTTTGAGAATAAGAGGAATGAATGCTCCAACAGTAGCGGACATGAGCATACACACAAATATGGAAACACCAACTACGAGCCCAAGAAGCGGTGGTTCAGCGTGGGTGAAATAGGTGATTATTCCAAGAAACAGCCCATACATGATGCCTAAAATCAATCCGACGCGCATTTCCTTGAATATAACCTTTATGAACTCATTCATGTTTATTCTTCCGGTCGCAATACCGCGGACGATAATGGTAGATGATTGAGTTGCTATATTACCCCCCATTCCCATAACAATCGGGATAAAAGATGCCAGCGCCAAAACTTTGGTAAGCTCCTCTTTGAAGCCTCCGATAATTATCATTGCCATGATACCACCAAGCCAGGAGGCAAAGAGCCAAGGAGCCCTGAGTAGAGCATTCTCCCTGGTCGATTTTAATAATATTTCTCTATCCTTACCAGCACCTGCCATTTGCAGGAAATCTTCGGTGGCTTCTTCACGGATTACATCAATAATGTCATCTACGGTGACAATACCGACGAGACTATAACTGGAATCAACGACCGGAACAGCAAGAAAGTCATACTGGGAAACAACATGAGCCACCTCCTCCTGGTCAGTATCTGTAGTCACCGAAACAACCCGGTCATTCATAATATTTTTTAATTGTCTTTGAGGAGGATTCATCAGCAATTCACGCAACGAAACAACTCCTGAGAGTTTATTCTCACCATGGGTAATGTAGAGATAAAAAACCATCTCTTTTTCTTCACTGCGCTTTTGGACAAGCGATATGGCATCACCAACACTTAAATCTTCATCTAGACTCATGAAATCAGTAGACATTAGACCGCCGGCGGATTGTGGATGGTACTGCATAAGTTCATCCATCTCTTCCCGATCTTTCTTCTCCATGTGTCGGCGTATTTCATCGGCCATCTCCTCGGATATTGCTTCGAGAAGGTCAACTGCGTCATCAGAGGCCATGTTTGTTACGATGTCAGCCATATATTGGGCGGAGAGATCTTCAACAAGATCAATCATTATAGACTGATCAAGTTCGCTGAGTACATCGCCGATAATATCAGTTTGAGCAACAACACTAAAAATATTTTTTCTTTCTACTTCACCGAGATGTCTGAATATCCACGCGATATCAGCAGGGTGTGTTTTTTTGACAAGCTTCTTAAGGTGTTCAGAGGCATTACGTCGGTGTAGACGGCGGACCATATCGAGGAGTACAGCTCCCTCATTGCCTATGAGTTCTTTTTTTGATTTATCTTCTGCAGTCATAATATTTCTGCCTTGATATGAATATCTCACAATGTTAAATGACTCAGCTGGAGCAGTCGTACGGCTGCTAATACTACACCCTTTACAGTTGCAAGGTCAAACTGAAATGCTCAACTCTCCCTTTAACCCGCAATCTTGATGGATATCTATAGCAATGAAGAATACAAATCGCGAAACCGCTCGTGAGCTTGAAACACTTTTTAATAAAGCCATTGAGTTGCATCACAATGATCAACTCGTTGATGCCTGTCTATGCTACCAGCAGATTCTCGAGGTAATGCCTGGATCATCTCTGGTCAATTATAATCTAGGCCTGGCTCTCTTTGAATTAGGTAATTTCAACGAATCTCTGCAGTGCTATTCAGAAGCTCTACGACAAGCGCCTGAAGAACAAGACCTTCTCTATAACTATGCTCTATGTTGTCAAAAACTCACCAAATATGATAAAGCGATTCGCACCTATACAAAACTGCTCTCGGTAAGTCCAGCTGATGTTGATGCCCTTTATAATCTGGCCTGCTGTTATATGGATTCTGGAAAAGAAGAACAGGCTCAGAAAAAATTTCTGGAAGTCCTTAAAATCAACCCTGAACATATCCCGTCTTTAAACAATCTTGGCTGTCTTCTCCATAAAAATGGTGAATTATCTCAAGCTGAGGACTACTACACCAGATTGTTGCAGCTTCAACCGGACCATCAGTCCGCTAAGCATCTTCTTGCATCTATACTTGGGTACACGACCGACAAGGCACCTGCACACTATGTTGAAGGAATATTCGATAGTTACTCATCGCATTATGACGAAAGTCTTTCCCAGAAACTTGCATACAGGCTTCCGAAAACAGCCAGGCAACACTTTGATGCAATATTCAAGATTGAACCCGATTCTCTCAACACCCTAGATCTCGGTTGCGGCACAGGACTGAGCGGTATGGCTTTTGTCGATGTGTCTTCCAAACTGACAGGTATAGATCTTTCGAGAAACATGATTGAACGCGCCAAACAAAAAAAAATTTATAATAACTTGTTTGTTAATGAAATCGAGACGTATTTGGATAGCTGCTCAGACTCATATGATCTTGTTCTGGCGTTTGATATTTTTCCCTACATCGGTAAGCTCTCCTCCACATTTCAAAAAATTCTTAGTGTCTCTAGTAAAAAATGTCTTTTCTGTTTTTCCATCGAAAAAAGCTCATGCTATCCATTTAAATTACAAAATACCGGACGATACGCTCACTCTCATCCATACATTCAAGAAACATGTACTGAGGCAGGATGGTCAGTAGATTCGGCAAATGATATCAATCTTCGCAAGGAAAAGGGAAAGTGGCTTGAGGGTATACTCTATTTTGCCAGCCCGGCATAACATTATCGGGTGATTTTTCATTACTGAAAAAATGTGGTTTTCTGGACAAACCAGCATATAAAAAGCCCTGCACCCATGGCAATCAAACCGAAGGAGCGCAGCTGCTGAGCGGGAACCTCACTGAGTTTTTTTAACCATTCACGCATGGCTTCCGGAGCGGCAACATAGGGCAATCCTTCCAGTATCAACACCATACCAACAAGTAAAATGAGTAATTTCATAAAAATTCCCTGATTCTGATCTTATTTCAATTAATCCTATCTCCACAATCCCCAGAGTCGGAGAAATAATAATGGGATCATGGATTGCTTTTTATAGATATACTGAATATTATGCTTGCAAATACTCCTTACAAAATAGCTAGACGTTGTTCAATACAAGATTGACGGCAATCATCTCTCTCAGCCATTTATCAACATTTTTTTCTTTTTCAACGTAAATGAGCTCCTGAGAATGGTTCACCCTAACAGACGTTCCTTTTTCAATAAATTCTATTTATTAAACCATACTATTATCAAAATATATGACCTCTACAAAAAATACACGCTATAGCGACGCCGGAGTTGACATTGAAAAGGGCAACGCCTTTGTTCACAGAATAAAGGATGTTGTTAAATCGACTCATCAACGTGGTGTTCTTAATGATATCGGTGGTTTTTCCAGCCTTTTTGCCATAGATACTGAAAAATATAAACAACCGGTAATCGTCTCTTCTACCGATGGCGTAGGTACAAAACTGGCGGTGGCAAAATTATGTGGTAAACATAACACCATTGGCATTGATCTAGTCGCCATGTGTGTGAACGATATAGTTGTTGGTGGGGCCACCCCGCTTTTTTTCCTAGATTACTTCTCCGTTGGCAAACTTGACATTGAGGTGGCAACAGAAGTGGTGGAAGGTATTGCCGAAGGTTGCAGGCAGGCCAAATGCTCTCTTGTTGGTGGTGAGACGGCCGAGATGCCTGGCTTATATCAACCAGGAGATTATGATCTGGCGGGTTTTACCGTGGGTATCGTTGAACGCAACAGAATAATTGATGGATCTGAAATTAGAGTAGGTAATACCATTATCGGGCTTGCCTCCAACGGTTTACATTCCAATGGATTTTCACTCGTTCGCAAAGTGTGTTTTGATGATCTTCAACTCAACGTAGAAGATAGCATTAACGAGTTAGGGTGTACTCTAGGTGAAGAACTCCTCAAACCTACCAGGATATACGTGCAATCTATTCTGAATGTGGTAAAAAGTTATCCTGTCAAAGGAATGGTTCATAATACCGGTGGAGGTTTTGTCGATAATGTTCCCAGGATTTTGCCTCAGGGATGTAAAGCGCTCATCGACTGTAATACCTGGGATGTCAAACCGATCTTTTCCTATCTCGAAAAACACGGCTCCATCCCCAGGGAAGAAATGTATAGAACGTTCAATATGGGGATTGGCCTGATGTTAATCGTCGATGATAAACACGCCGGAGATATTATCCAGCGTCTTAAAGCATTGGGTGAAAGATGTTGGGTGATTGGCTCTATAGTAGCTGAAAAGGATGATGCGGATAAGATTGAGTTGGTCTTCTAGTGTTCCTTTCTGCTTTCACCTGGTAATCTAATTTGCTTTGCTCTACCCTCGCACATTTTTCATTAGCTGCCACAGTCTCCTGGATCGCCTTGTATTTTTTCAAGTGCGTGGTGAAGAGCCGGCAAAAGTACCTCGATATTCTCAAGAGCACCTTTTTCACTACCGGGTAGGTTTATAATTAAACTTTTTTTTCGTATACCTACCCTTGCCCTGGAGATAACGCTATGGGGTGTTATTTTTAGACTGTGGGCGCGCATTGCTTCGGCCATGCCGGGTAATTCCCTTTCGATAACCAGGTCCATCGCTTCGGGGGTTACATCCGTCGGGGCGACCCCTGTCCCTCCTGTCGTAACGATGAGGTTTATGTCGAGCTCATCGACCAGAGCTTTGAGTGTCTCGGCAATCTTTTCTATTCGATCGGGAATTATTTCATATTTCTTGAGTAAATAGCCTTCTTCCTGAAGAAGACGCTGGAGAGCTGGCCCACTGGTATCTTCACGCAGACCTGCTGCGCCCTTGTCACTCATGGTCACAACGGCGCAGCTGAATTGCCTGGAATTGGAGTGGGACTTTGCAATCATGCTATTCTTCTTGAGTCGCAGCAATAATTTTATCAGCTATCATTCCAGGTACTTCCTCATAATGCGAAAACTTGATGGAGAAAGTTCCCAAACCACCAGTCATTGAAGTCAGATCATTGGCATAGGACTGGATCTCAGCCATTGGTACCTGAGCATTAATGATCTCATACTTTTCATCTGAATCCATTCCCATTACTTTACCACGACGAGAGTTGAGATCTCCCATGACATCACCTACATTATCCTTACCAACCTTGACGGTGATATCCATAATTGGCTCAAGCAAGATCAGCCCTGCTTCCTGGGCACCTTTTTTAAATGCCAGGGAACCAGCTACTTTGAATGCCATTTCGGAGGAATCGACATTATGGAAGCTACCGTCAACCAGGACGGCTTTGATGTCGACAACAGGATAACCTGCTAGTACCCCTTTTTCCATGGCCTCTTGAATACCCTTCTCGACAGCCGGGCGGTATTGCTGCGGAATAACTCCACCTACGATTTTATCTTCGAACACTAGCCCACTGCCGGATTCAACGGGTTCGAGTTCTATCCAACAGTCTCCGTACTGGCCTCTACCACCACTTTGCTTTTTGTGTTTTCCCTGTACTCTGGCCTTGCCCTTAATAGTTTCACGATATGGTACTTTAGGTGTTGCCAGACTCATCTCAACACCATATTTTCTCTTTATTTTGGAGGAAAGTACCTCGAGGTGCAACTGTCCTACCCCAGAGATGAGCACTTCACCGGTGTCTTGCTCTCGATTGAGCCGCAGGGTAAGATCCTCATCGAGCATTTTGCTCAGTGATGAAAAAAGTTTTTCCTCATCACCTTGCTTGGCACTCACAGCAAAGGAGATTACCGGCTCAAGAGGGGTAAGCTCTTCAAAAACTATTGGCGCAGCACTATCACAGAGAGTGTCACCGGTGGTGGTTTCCTTGAGTTTAGCCACGGCAACAATCTCTCCTGGTCCGACACTTTCAACCGGGACCTGTTTCTTGCCCTCAAGGTGGTAGAGTTGACCAAACCGTTCACTGGTCTTTTTGTTGGCATTATAAAACGTATCGCCGGAAAGCATGCCAGAGTATACTCTGAAAATTGTCAGGCGACCTGCAAAGGGATCGGCCATGGTTTTAAAAACCAAAGCTGAGAATTTTTCGTCTGCAGCCGGCTTACGACTTTCAACCTCTTCGGTTTCTGGATTGATGCCTTCAATATCAGCAATATCCAGAGGAGAAGGCATGAGCTCATTGATGACATTCAGAAGAGGTTCACTGCCTTTATTGGCGGTGGAGGCACTAACGGTCACTGGTGCTATCTGGCCATTACGTATGCCTGTTTTTAATCCTTCTCTTATCTCGTCTTCACTTAACTCGCCCTCTTCCAGAAATTTTTCGATCAATTCATCGTCGGTTTCGGCCACACTTTCCATGAGGTTTTCACGATACATTTCGACATCATCCTGCATGTCGGCAGGAATCTCAGCCTCAGTGACTTTGCCGCTATCATCATCTTTGAACAGAAAAGCCTTTTGGGTAACAACGTCAACGATACCTCGAAAATTTTCCTCTTCTCCTATGGGGAGATGCATTACCACCGGGGTGATTGGTAGTTTTTCCTGAATTTCCGCAATTGTCTTGGCAAAATTTGCTCTCTCTCTGTCCATTTTCGAAATGGTTAACAGGCAGGGAAGGTTCTGTTCGGCAATAAAATCTGCAAACTTAATAGTCTGTCCCTTTACCCCTAAAACTGCGCCAATGGTGAAGATTGCGCTGTCACAAACTTTTGTGGCAGATAGGGTTTCATTGAGAAAATTATCATCACCAGGAGTGTCTACCAGGAAAACCTGATGTTTATTCCAAGTGTAATTATGAAAGGAAGAATTAATTGTGGTATTTCGGTTAATTTCTTCCTCTTCGTAATCCATGGCAGACGTACCCTTGTCAACCTGTCCTAATCTGTTAATTTTTCCTGCAGTATATAACAAGGCCTCGGCAAGAGATGTTTTGCCACAATTACCGTGACCTACTATAGCTATATTTCTGATCATATTTGTATCCGTCATGGAATTCTCCTCAAAAATAGACAGCTCTGCAATATTATTACAAGATTTGTTCAGTTGTTAACAGAATGTTACGTTCCCATTAGAAAATCCAATACACATATATTCAGTTTCCCGGTCCAAAGTCAAGCCTGTTTAGATATATGCCGGTTATTTAGAAATCTTTTTGACTTTTTTAAATCTCCTTTTCAATCTTTTGTAATGATTATCTAGAATTCTTCTGCCATAATTTGTATGGTGCGTTGCCAGGAAAGACCTTTCATTCTGATGGTCAGGATATTTCGAACTAATGAAAAACACATCCAGTCAAGACAATTCCAGAATTGCCAGAGCTGCGGGGACCATCGGTTTTGCGGTGATGCTCAGTCGGATTCTAGGGCTTGTACGTGAACAGGTGTTTGCTGCTCTTTTTGGCGCCGGAACCGCCAATGACGCGTTTGTTGTTGCTTTTCGCGTGCCTAATCTTCTTCGCGATCTTTTTGGCGAAGGGGCACTCTCAGCAGCTTTTGTAACCGTGTTTTCTGACTATGATCAGAACAAAAAACAACGGGACACCTGGAAGCTTGCTTCCATCGTTCTCATCTTTTTCGCCTGTGCACTCAGTGTACTCACCCTCATCGCCATCTATTTCTCAGATGGAATAGTCAACTTGCTCGCTCCGGAATTCGGTGAGATTGATGGCAAGGAGGAGTTAACCATCCTGCTTACCAGAATAATGATGCCATTTCTTACTCTCGTGTCACTTTCTGCTGTGGTTATGGGGATACTGAACACCAAGAACCGTTTTTTTATTCCTGCGCTGGCATCGAGTTTTTTCAACCTCGGGTCAATAGTGGGAGGTGTTAGTCTGGCCCTAATATTGCCTCGCTATGGTATTCCGGCAATTGTCGGAATGGCCTGGGGAACGCTTATCGGAGGATTTCTTCAACTGGCAATGCAGGTACCATCGCTTTATAAAAGCGGTTTCACCTTCTTCCCCAGCTTTAACTTCGCCCACCCTGGACTTATTCACATTCTGCGCTTGATGGTTCCGGCGATAATCGGACTTTCAGCGACTCAGATCAATATTTTTATCAATACAAATTTTGCCGCATCGTGCGCTGAAGGATCGGTTTCATGGCTGCAGTATGCCTTCAGGCTTGTTCAGCTTCCGATAGGAATCTTTGGCGTGGCAATTGGCGTTGCTGCTATGCCACTTCTAGCTAAACATTCGGCCAATAAGAATTTAACCGAGCTCAAAAACACCTATGTTTCTGCTCAAATTATGGTGTTCTGTCTCTCTATCCCCGCAGCTGTTGGACTTTTCCTGCTCGCAGAACCAATTATACGGCTAATCTTTGAGCGTGGTGCATTTTCTGCAGATGATACGGTGGCAACAGCTCAGGCCCTTTCACTGTATGCAATTGGTCTATTTGCTTATTCTTCCAATAAAATACTCGTGCCAGCCTTCTATGCTATTGAAAAGCCACACTTTCCTGTCATTGCCAGCTTCCTTTCTATTTGCACAAATATTGTTTTCATCAACCTTACCATTGACATTTTTCAGCATCGAGCCATTGCTCTTTCGGTGTCAATTACCATGATGATAAATTTTATCTTTCTCATCACGGTTCTTTACAAAAAACTTCATGGTTTCTCAATTGTCCATATGCTGACTGCAGGTTTGAAAATTGTAACAGCAACTGCTGCTATGGCTTTATTCCTCATAGTTGCTAGGTTGTATACAAGTGAATTTCTTAAAGGCGACCTTTGGCAAATAGGTTCAGCAGTGTTCGTTTTAATAGTCGCCGCTGTGGCGCTTTACTCAGCATCTCTCTACTTCCTTAAACTTGATGAATTTGTAGACATTTGCAAAAAAATACAGCAGAAGTTTTTCCCAAAGCAGTAGATAAATTGTTACTATTCAGTTTTCTCCAGTTTCTTTTGAATATCTAATACCGTTGCCTGCAACTCCTCAAGATCCTGCTTTCGAGCGAGGTCCATTCGTTCAATTGCCTTCTCAACGTAGTTGTCCACCTGTTTTTCAAATTCACCTTTAGCTTTTTCCGCATAGTTCGTCATTTCTTCTACATATTTCCGTCCTTCCTGTTCCGTCATACTCCCTTTGGCAATCATATCCTTGATAATTTCATCCAACTTATCTTTTGATACCGCTGCTAATCCAATTCCCGTCAGCATCATTTTTTTTAAGATATCAGTCATGTTATCCTCCAGATACGATTAATGGTTCATTGTTGTTAAAAAATGAATGTGCTCTTTGCAATGCCTCCTCCATGCTGAGAGAAGTTTGTACGCTATGAGCAAGTTGATGGCCAAAGCTATACGAAGCTGCAAAATAGTGAGTAAATTGTTTTAAGCGGCCCAATCTTCTTTCTTCATTAAAACGTTTAGTTAATAATGAAGCAAATTGTTGATATATCTCTGCTAGAGAAACCAGAGAATTTACCTTGCCAACACCATAAATTGCCGAGGCAATCTCACTAAACAACCATGGTGCAGTGACTGCACCTCTGCCAAGCATCAACCCATCGGCCCCAGAAACGGCCAAACATTTCCTGGCGTCTTCGACTGAGAAGATTCCACCGTTGGCCAAAACCGGTATACCCACAGAGTCTTTGGCCTCAGCAATCCATTCCCAGCGAGGTTTTCGGCAAAATTTCTCACAATTCAAACGAGCATGTATGGTGATACAATCAACGCCCTCCCCTTCTAAAATTCGGCAAAGTTCAATATATTTTTTGTTTCTGAGATTTTCTCCCAGGCGAATTTTAGCACTGATAGGAAGCTTGGTAAACCTACGCATTTTGGTGATTATCTTCCTTACCATATCATGTTTTTCAGCAAGCACACAACCTGCACCGAAACGCCGAAGCTTTGGTGCAGGACAGCCAAAATTTAAATCGACACCGTCTGCTTCTAATTCCGAAAGTTTGGTTAATGCCGGGGCAACATGATCCTGATCGTTGAGAAAGATTTGATAAAAGAGCGGGCTCTCTGCCGGGGTTCGCACAAGACAAGGAGAAATGGTGGCATTTTCGTTAGGCAGTCTTTTTGCAGAAAGCATTTCAGTATAGAATAGTCCGACTCCTCCCAGATCACTGACAACAGTTCGCAACGCAGAATGGGACAAACCTACCATAGGTGCAAGCGCAAGAGGTGGTGAAACGGCGATTTTACCAATATAGATTGTATCTGAAAGGTTCATCTCTAAAGCACTAAAACAATAAAATTTTCGACAACTAATAAACCGGAAGTAATTACTGTCCTCTCGATATACTTTCAGGAGAGGTCAATTTATTTGCTAGCTGTCAAACCTTGACATCTATGGATAGGGACCAGTGATGGCTTATTTAGTAACCCTCTAAAGCACCAAATTGAGTACTTCTGAGACCTGTTGCTGCTCAAGTTCATTATAGAACTTAACGTGGATTGAAAATTCCTTTGCTATTTCGTGCTGATATCTAACTCCGACAATAAGTCCGAAACATTTTAATATATCTTTTGTACCTCTTTTTATTTCAGATACTACTTGTCGGCCTAGAAGCTGCTGAGCGCTTTTCTTGGTAGCTATACGGACAGAAAATGACAGTCCTCCTCGGGAAATATCAATCATTTCTCCCTTAAAGGTACGTCGCCCTCCACTCTCTCCATACAAATCGAGGAGCATGTTGCTTACGGTTACTTTGATTGGATAGCGTGCGTAATCTCGGCGGTCTCGACCTGACATTTTTATGAGATCGCGAATCACTTCTTTCTTTCTACAAAAATCAAATATTTTTTCTTCCAACTCCGGATATTTCTCCCCACCATCATTAAATATATTGCGTTGTAAAACATGCATCTTGGCTCGCTGTTGAGCAATTAAATTGACCGTCCACACCGATGCGGAAAAAAATTGTCCAATACCAACTACATCACCTGGTTGCATACGTTTTAAAAAGGTTTCTCGTCCTCCACAATTACAGCTCAACCTGACAATTCCTGAACTAACAAAGTAGAGACAGGGATCTATTTCGCCAGCGTTGACTATTTTTTCTTCTTTTTCAAATTGTTCAACGCGCAATACAGAGATGAAAAATTCGTACTCCTTCATGGTGAGATTGTTAAACAATTCATCCCAGATATCAGACTGTACACTGGTGGTAGGAGATGTCCTTTCTTCCTCGATGATTTCGGCTGCCCTGATCACATCCTGCAATGCATCTGGATTAGCCTCCAAAAGCTTGTCTCTCAGCATTTCTGCAGCTTCGAATTCCTTTGCCCTGGCAGAATCAACGATCTTCTTATACATAAGTGCGGTTGCTTTCTCTACCTTACCAGCATTGAGCATGTTATCGATTTCTTCAATGAAGTCGTCAACGTTAGAAGATACTTCACCTTCATTTTCAGCGATTTCACCATCATAACTGACAAGATCTAAGTCGGCCTTTTCACCTTTGGTGCGATGGCGAATCTGCGGTTCGAGAATATTTATGGTTTCTTTGACGGCTAGCGAAATTTTTTTATCTAGTACTTCACCGGGCTTTCTTTGTTTTAGAGCATGTTTCAATACATTCACAACCTTGGTGTATGGCTGTGAACGCAGACTTATACACGCTTTATAGATGAGGTCCTGGCGGAATCTATCAGAGTATTTTTTAGGCTTATTGATTAAATCTATTAAACCATTGGCAATTTCTTCACTGGAATATTCACCGAGTTGCATAACAAGTTTTAATTTCACTTCATCATCAACCACCGGCAGAGCCTGGATAAGCCTTTTTTCAAGTCGCTCCCCTCCTAATTTGACTATACATGCCACAACTTGCTTCTGAACACGAACATCTGGGTGCACTAGATATGCTTCCACCATTGCATAGTAATCAGGATTCCTAGATTCACCGATGAGGATGATGAGATTACGTATGGCGTACCAGGGTAGATCAACCTCCATGAATTTTTCAATAGGTTTGACGACCTGATCACCAATTGCTGTCAGAAGCTGGATTAAATGATAACGGTCTTCTTTCTTTTTGCTGAAGACCAGGCGGTTTAGCAGATAAAGAATTGCTTTTTCACCTAAATAGCGGATTGCCTTCAAAGCCAATTTTTTGTGTTCGTCGTCAGCTGAACAATGATATTGGCTTATTTTTTCAATAATATCCTTTTCAGCAATTTCAGAAAAAATTTGCTGAAAGGGGGTACCCTCTTGTCCGTTTGGAGTTTGAAACTTGCGGTTACGAACTCTCCAAAGCTTGGAGATCAAAGCATCAAAGTCCTGCCACTGGCTACTCCGTACAAATATGCAACACGACTCAACTAAAAATTCATGAATATTGTCATCGATAATGAGATATACATCTTTTTTTTCAAGAACATTGACAAAATTTCCACAAAGATATTTCATCAAGCCGATATTATATTTCTTCAAACATTGACAGCATATGTCATCGATGATCGGTGACACCAGGTGAGCGTATTTGTTGTTTTTCAGAAGAGCAAATATTGTCTCAATTATTTTTTGAGAGTCAGCTTCGCTGGACGGTGAATAGTTTTCATGGGCATATGGACCAAGACTACCGGCGAATTCAGTATTTTCTAGTACCCTGTATTTATCCTCGAAAAAATCTTTGAGATTGCGTTCAAAACGCGCAGCGGCGCGTTTCTTTTCAGCTTCTTCTAAAAACTGAAGTGTCTGCTTTTTTACATCATTGTTATTATTTTGATCGTTCTGCATAGGGCAATGATGCGGACATTTTATCAGAACATAAAGTCATTTTTGTGTCTCTATCTAGCCAAAATACAGATAAAGATATACAGTGACTTCTCTTGCAACCAGTATAGCATACTGAAGTGTTAGAAAAATTATATCTCAGTAATAATTATGGATAATGTTCTGTAATCATCTCCTCCTAAAACTATCTATGAAAAGGTCTAATTATCTCTAACAAACAACTCAAGAGGCTAATTAACAGGCTCACCAAAAGGATTTAAACCTTTGGAGGCAGCAAGATCTGCAGTTACATAAAGCTTTACATGGGTTTTGCCCAACACTCCACCAATTCCTTCCCAAAGCATAATCATGCATGTCTTATTTGGCTTAATAAATGCCAGCATCGTTTTTTCATAAGATGCTTCTCCAACAAGTTTCCAGTTGTTGTTCGCCATAGATGTTTTTAAGAATTCCTTCAAAGAAAGTAATTCAAGCCGACCACTGTAATGGAATATTCCACCTTTAAAAGATGCCGTTTTAATAGCCATTGACTGACTGCTATCCCAGGTCAGGTCCGATGGAAGAACGATGTCTTCATGACTTGATATATTGGTCGGAACAGGTGGAATATCCAATTCTGCTGTCTCTGATGTATCAGAATGGAAACATCCCTGGAGCAATAGGATTATGCAGAAAAGAATTGCTGACTGATAACATCGTAATACTGTATTGGGCATCATAAGGATTACCTCCGATATTTGTAATCAATTGTTTTTAGTGGGCATGATAATTCCAGGACGCGATACGGTAGTAACCGAAACGAACTATGTCTTCTTTTTCACAATATCGTATCGTAACGTATCACTCACCTGAATTTTATAGATAATTATATACTTACACCAATACGACAAGAGAAAATTATGCTTCAGGCCATCTTTTTAATGTATCTTTCTCTCATAAACAATCACCAATGATATGCGATTGAGAATGATTAGATATAATAACGTATAGTTAAGGAAGAAAATATTATTTTTATTACCTTTTTCTTATAAACATCAATATTGATCCAGCAATAAATATAACACATATTCTGATCGGTTATTGCTTTAAACATCATGGTTATGTTACCTATCTTCATGTAACAATGACCAAATATGATTTTAACTCTTCTTTCACCACATGAGATGGGTTATTCTAAATCCACTTTGGTTAAGATGTTCAATATCATCTATTCATACGGCAGGCGAAGTAACCCGAATTCTCTTTTCTGGTAATATCAAAATCACATAGGTCTTCCCAGTATATCAAGTTGTTCTCCTAAAAATGAACGGATAGATTTAATGAAACTATCTAAAAAATCTATTGCCAATCTTACTTATCCTATACGTCTTGGGCAGTTTCTTAAGTTCGTGAATGTTGCCCAGGATGGTCAGGAAGCCAAGACATTAATTAAACAAGGGATGATCTTGGTCAACGGCAAAATTGACAAACGCCGAGGGAAGCAATTGCATGAGGGTGATACTGTTGAAGTACGGAACAGCTGTATTTATCTGCTCCAATAGACCTAATATTGACCAATTGCCCGTCCATTAATTCATTAATTCTCATTCGATTTACATTTTGATCAGGAGGTAAGTTTGAGAAATATGAACCTAAAACTTCCATACAAACATATCTATCTGTACCTTTCTGTTTTTTTGTTTCCGATATTGTGGTTTTCCCCTGTCCAAGCTGCCAACCTTGCAATTATGGTCACAAACAATAACCAAGGTGAGTTAGAAAGTTGTGGCTGAGGTGCGAACAAAATGGGCGGTCTGTCCAGAAAATACACAAAAATACAAGAGTTAAGGGGTTCCAACGATACTCTTCTCGTTGAAAGCGGTAACACTTTTTTCAAGACCGATGATCCACTCAAAGTTTCTTCCAAGGAACTAGCCAAGGCCAGAGGAATCGCCCAAATTTATGCTGAGATGGATTACGACGCCATTAATATAGGTGCGTATGATCTCACAGCTGGCTTGTCATTTATTCAGGATCTATTTTTTTTACCATGGGTTTCCGCGAATTATTATGATGCTAAAGGACAACCTCTTTTTAGGCCATACGTTTTAAAGAAAACACCTGAATTGACTATTGGTATCATCGGCTTATCACCTTCTTCCAATAAACAGAAGAGTGATACACAGTACCGACCTTGGCAAGAAGTTCTTCCCTCATTGCTGGTTGAACTTGATAAACAAACAGACATGATCGTTATCCTGTCATCTCTTGCAATGACTGAGAATAAAAGTATCGCCTCAACCTTCCCCTCTATACGAATAATATTTACAGCAATTCCAGGTATCAGAGTTTCAAATATTCAAAAGGAGAACAAAGTTTTACTCACCCAAACGATGGTTAGGGGCAGATATCTGGGCTATCTTTTTCTTAAAAATCCACAACTGCAGGAATGGCAGGAACGTGCAAAAGTTCAAGAGGGTGGGAAACAACTAAGGACAGTGCAATATCGTCTGGATAGAATTGATACAATACTGCAGCGGCAAGCCAATATTTCAGAACCAAGAAGAAACCAACTGATCAAGGAAAAAGAAGAATTGGAGCTTCTGCTCAACAACTGGGAACACCAAAAAGAGCAGGTTGGAGCCAGTTATTTTTATCGAAACATTCCGATTCTGCAAAACATAAAGCCAAATGATAAGATAGAAAACTTGCTGGTATCTATTGAAGAAGAGATGAAAAATGCCAACATCGGTAAGTAGAATGACGATATAAAAAAAATGCCGCCAGGCAATTCCCTGGCGGCATTACAAATTGCGGCTAAACGTACAAAATTGCGATATTTAGCAGCCAAATGCATTTTGCAGGTTTGGTACGGTCTGCTTTTTACGGCTCATCATACCGTCAACCCACATTGAAGTTCCTTCGAGCTTTCCTGAAAAAGCGCTTTCAATGAGAGAAGTATCATCTGAGACAACCACCAGATCGGTTCCTTCTTTTACGACATCGGTAAGCATGAGTAAAACGGAATGCCTGCCATCGGCTTTGACTTCCTTCATCGCTGCCAAAAGGTCATCACGTATGTCAGCGACCTGATCGAGTGTGGCTAATTCCAACTGACCAACACCTACCTTGTTGCCTTTCATGTCGAAATCCTTGTAGTCACGGAAAAGAAGATCTTTTGCCGGTACACCGTCTACAGAAGACTTAGCCTTGAGCATAGCCATGAACAGCTCTTCGGTATCACTTACCCCAGCTATTTCTTTAAGCTCTGCAACCGCAGCCTTGTCTTCATCAGTACAGGTTGGCGACTTGAAATTGACGGTATCGCTGAGGATGGCAGACAGCATTCCTCCAGCGACATCTTTAGGAATGGTGATGCCGGCATCTTTGAACATTTTATTCAATACTGTTCCGGTACAACCAACGGGCTCGTTTCTAAAAAGTATGGGATTATTGGTGGTTACATCACCGATTTTATGGTGGTCAACTATGGTCACAACTTCGGCATCGCCAATATTGGCAGGAGCCTGGGCCACGTCACTGAAATCAACCAAAGCAACTGTTTTACCAGAGGCATCCATCAGTTCTTCAGGTGTTGCCAAACCGAAACGATCCAGAACCATTTTGGACTCTGGGTTAAGACTATCGGCATTGGTTTGCATACATGCTTTGGCCTCTTTGCCCTGTGCATTTAAAAGTGCGGCAAGGCCTATGGCAGCGGTGACTGAGTCGGTATCTGGATTTGAATGTCCAACTACGCAAATTGTCATGTTTTTACCTCCAAGTAGAATTTTTCTATACTGTTTAAACTGAAACCCACTCTGAATGAGTAAGCATTTCCCACATTTTTTCGACACGATAGATTAGTTCTTCCTAGGTATTTGGTCAAGCACAAAAACATTGCCCTCCTTGATTCAGTTAATAATTAATTGAAAAATCATAGAAAGTGTTATTGCTCTTTCCTTATATTGTTTTTTTGCTCTCACAGTTTATGAACAACAGATTTTTAGCAACATTTAATGAGATGAAACACTCGGTTTTTCAGAATGATTTACATCGTCGAATCATTGAGACAAAGCAAAAGTAGAGAGGATGTTATGAGTTA
>JAAUYI010122024.1_pt1 | contig 35380 bp, 28 predicted proteins | sample 7278041 | NCBI WGS metagenome assembly JAAUYI01 (sample SAMN14350216, study PRJNA611818) | marine sediment metagenome | isolation source: surface marine sediment (0.6m) | place: French Polynesia: Moorea | collected 2018-08
CACGCTATGCGAGCGCCAGTTGCCTGCGGAGGGAAACCCTCCCGCAGCACTGGACTCACCGTCCACCGCAGTGGCTTACCGCCCAACGCACTGGCTCGTCTTTGCGTGAGATAAATTCATACCTGAATTCAGCAATGCCTGATATTTAATCCCCTCCTTTGCAAGGAGTGTCAGGAAGCAACACATAATTGGCTGATGGGCGCAAGCCTTGCGCCCCTACAATTGGACATTTTTGGATTGGGTATAAGGCTTGTTTACTCAAATTAAGATACCTCCAACCTCTATCCCATGAATTGCAGAATTTTACAAGAGTTGCACATGGAATGATGCTTTAAAATAAAACTTTGTGATGCTGTCCCCATCAGCAATAGGCAACTTGTATACACTAAAACAAATTTAATCTTTATGGATAGTCAAGAACTAGCACAATACATAGAAGCCACAGACGGAATTTCCAAACCTTGGTTATTAATCCAACTACGTCTAAAAAAATTGGAAGAACGTAAAGCAAGTCTTTCCACCCAGGAATATATGCAACAGTTGGAAGACATTCACCAAGACTTGATGAATTTAGGACAATGGTGGCGTGGGATTGAAAATGAGGTATTTTAATTAAAGTTGTGAGTTATGAGTTGTGCTAACTGTTAATTCGTAACTCATGATTTTAAAGATTTGCGGTGTTTTGAGTTCATGGACTACAAAGAGGCGGGGGTTGATGTTGAAGCTGGTAGAGCCTTTGTGGATAAAATTCGCAATTTGGTTCACAGCACTTTTCGCCCGGAAGTTATTGGGGGTTTGGGTGGTTTTGGTGGCTGTTTCCAACTACCGGGAGGTTACAAAGAACCTGTTCTAGTTTCCGGGACGGATGGTGTGGGTACTAAGCTCAAAATCGCCCAGATTCTCCATCGCCATGACACCGTTGGCATTGATTTGGTGGCTATGTGTGTTAATGATGTGTTGACATCTGGCGCGGAACCACTGTTTTTTCTCGATTATTTGGCTACTGGGAAGTTAGAAAAAGAGCAACTGGCGGATGTGGTTGCAGGTATAGCCAATGGCTGTAAACAAGCTGGTTGTGCCCTGCTGGGAGGAGAAACCGCAGAAATGCCAGGGTTTTACCAAGCAGGTGAGTATGACTTGGCTGGCTTTTGCGTGGGAATTGTGGAAAAAAGCCAAATGTTAGATGGTTCTCAGGTACAGTTAGGAGATGTAGCGATCGCTTTACCTAGTTCTGGGGTACATAGTAATGGTTACAGCTTAGTCAGAAAGATTATAGCAGATCAGGGATTGCAGTGGAGCGATCGCCCCACAATACTTAATGGCCTAACTTTAGGGGAGGTATTTCTCACACCCACCCGTATATATGTCAAACCCATCCTCGCTGCACGTCAAGCGGGTTTAGAAATTCATGGTATGGCTCACATTACCGGGGGTGGATTACCAGAAAATTTACCCAGATGTTTGGGGAAAGGTCAAGCAATTAATATTGATTCCCAAAAACTGCCTACCCTTCCTGTATTTCAGTGGTTGGCGGACACTGGTGGAGTTAGCCCTCAAGCCATGTACAATACCTTTAATATGGGCATTGGATTTGTATTGTTACTACCACCACAACAAGTAGAACAGGCAATTAATTTTTTCCAAAGCCAGGATATATCAGCTTTTACCATTGGTGAAGTGGTACATGGTGCTGGGGAAATTTTGGGTCTACCAGAATAAAATACGAAACCATCCTTAATATACCAGTAGGGATGGGATGAAAAAATATAATCATCATGGTCGGAAAAAATTGCAATGACCAAAAAATAGAATGGATACAAGCCCCCGGATTTATCCGTGGAGATTCAAAAATTTTTTGGTCAGTTTCAAGCTCCTCGATTTATCTATGGGGTAACTGATAATTGATAACTGATAACTGATAACTGAAATGACTCTTATCGCTGCCAAATGGACAATTGACGACTATCACCGCATGATCGCTGCTGGAATTTTATGCGATCGTAAAGTTGAATTACTCAAGGGAGAAATTGTTGAAATGTCACCTGAAGGGGAACCCCATGCTTATTGTAGTGATGAAGCTGGTGAGTATTTAAGCGAGTTATTAGGTAAGCGTGCCAAAATTCGCCAAGCAAAGCCAATTACTTTACCCAACGATTCCGAACCCGAACCAGATATAGCTATTGTCCAACGTTTAGGACGGGATTACCGAGAGCATCACCCCTATCCAGAAAATATTTTTTGGCTGATTGAGTATGCTAACTCTAGTTTAGAGAAAGATTTAGAAAGAAAAAGCAAAATCTACGCTGAAGTCGGTATCCCAGAATATTGGGTTGTAAATCTGAAAAGATTGCATTTAGTGGTGTTTCGAGAACCCTTAGATGGAGATTATGGTAGTAAATTTACAGTGACAGAGGGAAACATTCAACCCTTGGCATTCCCTGATGTTTCTATCTCGGTAGAGCGAATTATCAACAAATAATGGCAAAAAATACAATTAAATGCGGCTAAAGTCAAACTCAGAACCGAGTGAACGCAATTTTGCGTGGGATTTCTAGCTATAGTAGGGCTTGCTGAAAAAGTCAGGAAAAAATAAGTATAAACACCCATCATATCACTCTGATTTCTAAAAATCATCAGTCTTATCAAAAATTTTTACTACCATATCCCGAAGAATTTGCTAACGTATTCTTAATATATTGAAAAATATTGCCAAACAACCTTGGTTAACAGCTATCGTCTTGATAGTGGATTGCGGAGAATGTTTGGTCTTGCAGTGTTAGTAAACACCAAATAAATTTTAGAGGGGGTTATGGTTGTAAATTTTGCCCAGAAACATACTTCTAGTATAGATTTAAAGCAAGTATTCCAGAATATCGATGCCCAAAGTTGTCCTAGGTGCTTTAATTTTCATATGCACACCGTCTACTCCGATGGTAAATTGGAGCCAAGTCAAGTCATGGAGCAGGCCATCGCCATTGGTTTGCAGGGATTAGCGATTACCGATCATCACAGTGTCGGTGGGTACTACGCGGCTCAGTCGTGGCTAGAAGACTGGAAGTGGAGTAATCGCGGTGCAGATGCTCCTCAAATATGGAGTGGTGTGGAAATTAATGCCAACATTTTGGATGTAGAAGTTCATATTTTGGGCTATGCATTCGATACAGAACATTTTTCCATGCGGCCCTATGTGCAAAGAAAGATTACTTCCGGAAAGGAATATCAAGCAGAGAACGTGATTGATGCGATTCATGAAGCTGGTGGGGTAGCAGTACTCGCTCATCCAGCCCGGTATCGCAAATCTCATTTTGACTTGATTCCAGAAGCAGCGACAATGGGTATTGATGGTGTAGAAGCTTTCTATGCCTATAATAATCCTAAACCTTGGAAGCCAAGTTATACGCGATCGCAACAGGTACAAGAATTGGCAGATAAATACGGTCTTTATTGCACCTGTGGTACTGATACCCACGGTGATAGTTTGTTGCGGCGAGTGTAAGCAAAGGTATGAAATTTGAGGGCTGAATATCAATTTTTTGCAGTTCATAATATGTTGATCAATATATAAAGCTGCAAAAGGTTATTAAAATACAACTCTATTTCCATAAATTAGGAATTATATAGTTAGCCCATTTTACTGCAATCAAAAATTGCATATGGATGTTAACTACCAGCCCGAACACTCATACCACAAACAAAAAGTTTTCAACCATCCACAACGTTTTATCGAGGGTTGGTATTGGGCAATACATTCGCGATCGCTGAAGAAAGGTAAAGTAAAATCCCTAGAGCTTTTAGGTAGAGAAATAATAATTTATCGTAGTCCAGAAGGACAATTAATATGTTGTGATGCTTACTGTCCTCATATGGGCGCTCATTTGGGTAAAGGTATAGTAGAAGGTGGTAGTATCCGTTGTAGTTCCCATGGCTGGAAGTTCGATGCAGAGGGAATTTGTGTAGAAGTTCCTTGTTTGGGTGAGCCTTTACCATTAAAAATTAAAACTTGGCCTGTTGAGGAAAAATATGGATTGATTTGGGTTTGGACTGGTAAAATTTCCCAACAATCCTTACCTTATATTCCTGAGTTAGAACTGCAAGAATGTGCAAGTATTTTGGGAGCAAGTTTTGTCAAAAATTGCCATCCCAATGTAGTTATGATTAATGCTATTGATGCCCATCGCTTTAATACTATTAATCCTTGGTCAAGGGAGATTCTCTTTGACAAACAAGAACTAAACCATAATGCCATTCAATTCCACCATACTATACAAGGTAGTGAAGGTTTTTGGTGGCTTAATTGGATACGCTGGTTTTATAAACATAATATTAATTATAACATTTGTTACTGGTATGGCAGCATAGGTATAATTACAATTGGTCCAGAATTTCTCCATTTATATATTATGTTTGCCTTGCGTTTGTTACCAGGTAAAAAATCTGCGATTCAACCTATTTTTATTACTAAAAAACGTTCGGGTCTCATTGGGAATTTCTGTAACCCATTTGTATTAATTCTGACTAAAATAGTTAGTATATTTTTCATGAAAGGGAATCGGCGAATTGTACGTCAAATTCCCTTTGATTTTCAAACTCCAACTAGAGCCGATTTATCTATTATTCAATTTATTCAACATATTAATAAACAAAAATCACTCCTATGGAGAACTTGGCAAGAACCAATTCCACCAGCAACTAGACCAAATAATAGAGATATTTTTACTAATGATTAAACTGGCTAATTTTGCCAATCATGTAATAGTTACTCCTGTGTAGTCTGGTTGGGTTCAATGTGGGCAATATTTGTTGATGCTAATATGCGGGATATCCAAGGCAAAATTAGTAATAATCCCCCCAAAACTACCAGAAACACAGAAATACCAAAGATTTGATCGCGGGGTATTTCTAGTACACCCCGTAAAATTATCTCCCGTAAAGCTGAAACAATTGTGATTTCCACTGCTGCACCGACATAAATTCGCTGTTCTTGTAGATAATCGATGAGCAAGCGGAATAATTCCACTAAAATCAGGATAAACAGAATATCTGAGGTAATTTGTCGCAAATCTAAGGGTTGTAAGAAAGAAAAGAACATCTCTCCTAAACGTATCAGCATGACACAGAACAAGCCTATGCACAGGGAAATGACGATAAAGTCTTGGAACCGTTCTAAGTTGCTGACAATCTTTTTTCGCTGGAACAAATTACTCCATAGTCTCAGGGAGTTTGTATTCTCTTCCATAGCAACTCTCGGTTTTCTTTGGTGTGCATTTAGATCCTAGAAAATTACAGCAAATCCTTTTGTCTCATCACACACTATGAACTGAAAAATTGAAAACTGACTGTTTTAGTATCAGGACTTACGCTGACTATCGCTGTATAGGCAGGAGAGGCGAGCTTCGCTCGCCTCTCCTGCCCAAACCTCTCTAAAATTATCATTTTTATTTATAACAATTTCTATACATGGACGTATTGACAAAATGCATTTGTTTTTAAATTGTCACGAATGAAGATGACATACAAATCTACGTTATTCCTTTGACTGAGATCCTCAAAAACCTATTTAAAAAACCTCGTAAAAATACTAGAATAAGCAGTGGTATTATTTTCATAATTTATACCAAGTTTGACTTTTGTAGTCTTGGTAGTTGCTGATACTCCGGCAAAGTATGACTTGTCAAACAAAGGTAAAAATTTAACTCGCAGGAGCAAGGCTCGGATGTCCCTAAAGCGTAGATTGGCTGATGTAGAAGAAACTCTCGATTCCTTGTATGAGACTTTTGGTGAGGCACAAAAGCGTCTTGGTTATGCTAACGATATCTTTGAAAAAAATTCTATAAAGCAAAGAATTCGCAGGGAAGTACTACCAGAACTTCATCAGATAGAGAAGCAGTATTGGGAACTCCTGGCTCAAGAGGCTGATTCCTATGAAGTGAATGAGGTTGAGGCAAATTATGCCATTCTTCAAGTTGAGCCAGAAGTAGTGCAACTAATTGAGAATCAGCCCCGTGTTAACTATCCTGATAAATTCATGCAGCTGCTGTTGGAAATTCGAGATAAACTCAACGAACCAGGACAACCAGCAGCAGCTAAAGCAAAGTTAGCACTTAATCTTGTACCTGGAATTTTATCTTATGAGATAGAAATAGATACAGAAAATTCATTAAGAAAAGCGTTTCAGCCAATTAGACAGCTGTTTAAAAAGTCGCTGAACGAGGGAAAATAATCAGCCCCGATACAGATTGTCCGTATCGGGGCTTGTCAGCATTTGAGGAGAAAGATAAAGACTACTTCTTTGGGCGAGAAGATTTTGTTGATAGTTTATTTCAAGTTACTCACAAACAACCTTTGGTAGTTGTGATTGGTCCAAGTGGTAGCGGCAAATCTTCCGTTGTTTTTGCGGGACTAATTCCTCTTCTGCGTGCAGAAGGAACTTGGCTAATCGAGTCCTTTCGACCTCAGAACCAGCCTTTTTATGAACTTGCTTCTGCCCTAGTGCGTCAGCTAGAACCTGAACTTGGTAAAACTGACCGCGTTATCAAAGCAAAAAAACTTGCCAAATCTATCCAGCAGGATGGATTTACAGAGGTTGTATCAGAAATTCTCAAAGACAAGCCTGAAAAGCATTTGCTGCTAGTGGTTGACCAGTTTGAGGAACTTTATACTCTTTGCCAAAACACTCAGGAGCAACAGCAGTTTGTAGATATTTTATTGGCAGCAGTTCGGCATGCCCCTCGACGCTTAATTTTGGTGTTGACTCTACGAGCTGACTTTTATAGTTACGTCTTAAATTACCCTCCCTTTGGAGAAGCATTAGAGCAGTATCCTCCCCAGCCTCTCCGTGCAATGAAATGGGAGGAGATGAAACAGGCTATTGAGGCTCCTGCCAAAGAAAAGCATATAGAGCTTGAGTCGAGGCTAACTGAGCGTATTTTGGATGATGTGAAGCAGGAGGCAGGGAATCTACCCTTGCTGGAATTCGCCCTGACTCAGCTTTGGGCAAAACAAGTTAGGGGGAAATTGACCCATCAGGCATACACAGAGATTGGGGGCGTGGCGAAGGCTTTAGCAAATCATGCAGAATCAATTTATGACAATCTGAGTGAAGCAGAACAAAGACAAATGCAACAGTTGTTTGTGCAGTTAGTCCGCCCAGGGGAAGGTACGGAAGATACCCGACGGTTAGCAACTCGTGCAGAAGTGAAAAATTGGGAATTGGTGACATTTTTGGCAGGTGCTGAAGCACGGTTAGTAGTAACGGGACGCAATGAGCAGAATAAAACAGAGACAGTTGAGGTAGTACATGAAGCTTTAATTCGGGAATGGAAGCGGTTGGGCGAGTGGATGGAGAGCGATCGCACTTTCCGTAATTGGCAAGAAGGTCTGCGATTTGCAATGCATCAGTGGCAAAAAAGTAATAATGATGAGGAAGTTTTGTTGCGAGGCGCACCACTGGCAGAGGCAGAGAATTGGTTGCAGCAGCGTGAAGATGAAATCAGCCAACCTGAGTGGGAATTTATTCAAAGTAGTCTAGCATTACGCGATCGCCTTGCGGAACAGGAGAAAGAACGTAGTCATAGAGAACTGCGACAACAAAAAGCTAAAACTAGATTTGCTATTACTACAGCTGTTTTGGCAATTACAGCTTTAGCAACAGGAGGAATTGCTTGGCAACAAAATAGAGAAGCTCAATTAAATCAGGTTCTAGCACTAGCAGCAGGTGGTTTCCCCAAGCCTGAACTTTTACCATCTGCAAGATATTTACTAGAGAAAGCTAAGAACCTTCATTATTCAGCTAAAAATGATAACGAAGTAGAAGAAGCTTTAACTAATTATCGAGCAGTAATACATTTAATTAATCTATTAGAAAACAATCAAAATAAAATCTCAGTTAATCAAAAAATGCTGGCAAAATTGTCTGAAAAGACAGAGAAAAAATTAGTGAAATTACTTATTGACAAACGTTTTATTTTGCTTAAAGAGCAAATAGAAAACAATATTATAGGCAATAAAGTTACTAATATTAGTACTAAATATGCAGACAATTATACAGAAGGAGCATTAAAAACAACCTATCGGATTTTGTACGACAAATATGGAGTAAAAGCAGACATTGATGGTGATGGTCAATTGAAGACTGACGAAGAAGCTAAAAGAATGCCTTGCGATATTTTGATAGAAATTGAAAAGTTATGGAAAAAAAATACTGAATGTACTTGGTCTAAGCCTTGTGAGGCAATTCCAGATGAACAAAGTCTTTTTAAAAAGATTTTTAATTTTCCCAAAGCACCAGCAGTTCATCGTTTAAATTATTGTGGAATAAGTTCAGAATGACTTACACAATAATTTAAGTAGTTAATTGCTGAACACAAGTATCCACATGAAGTAAAAAATCATATATAAACATGGCAACATGACGAAGAGAACATTGAAGCGAATATTTATTTTTTTATTACTTGTTATTAGTTTTGCTTTTTCACTAATATTTTTACCAAATTATATCAACATTGGTACAGTCTTAGCCCAACATTCAGAATATAAAGGACCTCCACCTCAATCTGCGATAATTGATGCCATATGTCGTAAAAATAATAGCAAGCCATGTAATGAAATATATATTAGTAAGAAGGTGGAAATAGTATCAGGTTCAGGATATCCAAAAAATCCTGCTAAAAAAGGTGATACCATCACGGATGATGAGGATAGAAGGCTTGGTATCGATGGAACACCAGATAAAAGTATTGGAGTAATACTTGGATTTAAGACGAAATCAGAGCAGAAAATTAAGGAATTTTTAGCTGCTTCTGGCTTCAGTAAATTCTATTCTGAATACTTTTATCCCTGTAGAGCGCAAGGAAGCTTTACTATTGGTTGGAAATCTCAAAAAGGTAATAATGGTTGTTCCGAAATTCAGTATAGTCCTGACGAAAGTAAAATTACTAAAATTAACCTAAAAACTGGAAATAAAGCTCAGTCTAAGCACAAAAAATTTAGTTTATTTCCTCATAATTCAAGAAACAGCTCAACAATCGATCAGCAAAAAATTGCTCGATCTGCTGCTGTCCATGCCCGTCAATATTGTAGTGTCATAGAAAATGGAGGTGGTCAATGGAATATTCAACTTTCTGAATTGACATATGCACCATCAGATCCTAAAAAAGATTCTAATTATCAATTACAAACTAAAGATCCTGGTCATCAACGAGAAGCAATTAAAAATGTCTGTGATAGGGCTTTAAAAGTTTGTGAGGGCCAGGATAAGAAGAGAACTTGCTCCATTGTTAATCATGGCAAATGGATATCTACTTCACAAAGACCTATTAACTTAACTCTTGAGTGTGCAGGCAATCAACGTTATGTTCGTCGTGGGAATGGTCAAGAAGTATCGAAATTGAAAGATGAAATAGAGGAAGAAGCTAAAGGAGCCAAGTCCTGTATTTTCAATATTTACAATGATGGCGATATCCTAATTTCACCTGATGACAAACAACGCACACTGATTCATGCAAATACTACCAATAATGGATTTGCGATCAACGATTTAGTCGGAAAGGTTAAGATTACTCAACTTGGTAATCCACAAAAACCATTTCCTGTTATATCTCTAAAACCACGTCAACGCTATGAGTATAGTCTTCCTAAAGCAAGAAAACTGAACGATAAAGAGAGAAAAGAGGTATATGAAGAACCAGTGGTTCAAGAATTTCTCAGATGCGATCGCTGGGATAAATGGGGTGATGATAAATGGAAGCAAGAAATTTGTAATGAACTCAACCAGTATCGTCAGGCATTAAACCAACAATTTTATGCATTTCCAGCAGTTAAGGTAACGGAAACAGCAATTAGTGGTGCCGATTTCAGTGGTTCTAACCTCATTGGTGCCGACTTCAGTGGTTCCAACTTCAGTGGTGCCGATTTCAGTGGTTCTAACCTCATTGGTGTCGATTTCAGTGGTTCTAACCTCAGTAGTGCTGATTTCAGTGGTTCTAACCTCAGTAGTGTTGATTTCAGTGGTTCTAACCTCATTGGTTCTAACCTCAGTGGTTCCAACTTCAGTGGTGCCGATTTCAGTGGTTCCAACTTCAATGGTTCCAACTTCAATGGTTCCAACTTCAATGGTTCCAACCTCACTGGTGCCAGTGTGGAAAATACCCGGTTCAGAAATAATACAGGAATTTCTTCAGAAATGAGGCTTGACCTAATTCGACGTGGAGCAATATTTGAGGATTCCTCCACCGGTCAGTAAAAAGTTACTAATATTAGAACGAAAGCGTAAAATCATTCACACCATAGATTAGCTATTACCGCGCACGGGTGGTGAAGGAGCTTCGACTGGACAATAAAGGAAGGTGATAATGTCTCTCACAACCTGAATCCAGGTATCTGTTTCAGTTTTCAAGTAAGAACAAGTTGGGACTGGGTTTCTTAGAGGGTGTTTATTAATAAAATATTAAGTAGGGTGTGTTACGGCTTAATAGGTATTTCGGATTGTTCATCAGATTTTTACCAGTAACGCACCTGCGATTATGGTGCGTTAGCTTCCAAGCATAACGCACCCTACGCTTTAATAATTATTTTATGAACACGCTCTTAAAATCTAGTTCAATTATTACTTAATCAAACCAGCACGTTGGAACACAGCATTGGGAGTAATTTCCAATCCTGGTAACTTTTCATCACTTATTACTTGATTTTCTCGATAAGTAACAGGAAGGGAAGATGGGGCAAATACAGTTATAGTTCTAGCTTTTGTATCCACCACCCAAACCCATAAAATACCAGCCTTGAGATAATCAGTGGCTTTTTCAGTCATTTCCCCAAAAGTTTGACCTGGTGAGATAATTTCAATCACCAATTCCGGTGTCACAGGACAAGCTTCATCTTCTAACCAATCAGCACTCAGCAAGTCATAAGAAACATAGGTCAAATCAGGTACAGGAACCCAATCTTGATGATTAATTTTTAATTTTACAGCCCATTCAACTTCCACACGACCTTGATTTTGCAAGCATTGGTCTAGCAAAATAAGTAAAGCTTTTTGAATTGTAGAATGAAAAAATTTTGGTGACATTTCATCGTTGCTATATTTGGGGACAGCTTCACCGTTAACAAATTCGTATGTTACATCACCAGAGGGAAGTGCCAGAAATTCTTCGAGGGTGAGTTGGGTTTTGAGTTGAGCCATGGTTGGTTTTAGAATCAAGATAACTCTATTTTGAACTACCCATAGCTCCACTCCAAGTGCCTGACGATTATTCTTGAACTTAAGATTAGCTGATGAATAAAATATTATCTAAATTAAATAAATATTTTTCAAATTATTTACAGTCAACATTTATCATGAAAATTAACAATTTTTACCCAGAATTAAAATATAAACCTCATCTACCTTAAGAACCGTAGTTTTCTAAAATGAATTTGCGATTGCTTCCTTGCGTCGCAATGACACATCCGAATAATTAGAAACTCCAGGTTTCAACATGGACAGGGTTTATTAATTAGACTAGTAATTATAAATCTACTAATAGTTTAATAACAGGTTAATAGCAAGTTAAGTAAGTCGGCACAAATAAACATCACTATGTAACAGAATGTAAACTAGCACAAAATTCTTGGGATTGCTTCGTTTCACTTCGTTCCACTCGCAATGACATACTTTGAATTTTTTACGCCGACTTACTTAATAGCAAATATTAATTACCGATATCTGTCTAAAACAGCAAAAAATAAATAGCGATCGCAATTAATTTCATTTTTCTAAGTATAATTGCCGATTATTTTGTTATTGTATGAATAGTTAGGAATTTAATTTGTGTTACGTTTTTGACTTTGTCAAATTTACAAACTGATTAACTCACGGACTTGACACAAAGGAAATGAGTAGTAAAATCTACTCAAACATATCGAATGTTAGGGTAAAGAGCGACTTACTTGTGCGTAATATTACAAACAAGCACATTAGTGTTCAGCATCTACCGGATAGTTCGTTTGCAAGTTAGTATTATGACTTAATGGTGTCCACATTTGGGCATCGACGTTGAATTTCTGAGATTTTATGGACAAAAGTCCACAAGAAGGTAGTAGTACGTTCCTCCCCTAAGCTGGCGAGCTTGTCTCCCGGCGAAGGGGAGGCAATAGGAGGTTTTATGCTCGCAGAGGATGCTCGCAATTCAGTCATTGACATTGCCGACTTAAACCAGCTGAAGTGGAATTTAAATCATTTACAACCTTTTGATGTGGGGGAGTATATTGCCCACTTACCGAAACAACAACGGGCGATTGCCTTTCGCTTGTTAAATAAAGATCGGGCAATTGATGTATTTGAATATTTACCTGCCCAAGTACAGGGGGAATTAATTAATTCTTTGCATGATGTGCAAGTAGCACAAATTGTCGAGGAAATGAGTCCTGACGAACGAGCAGTATTGTTTGATGAGCTACCGGCAAAGGTAGTCAAAAGACTATTACGGGAACTCAGTCCAGAACAAAGACAAGCTACGGCCACCATTTTGGGATATCCCGAAGGTACGGCGGGACGGTTGATGACAACGGAATATGTGCGATTGCAGGAAGGTTTAACGGTTGGGGAAGCCTTAAGTAAAATCCGCTACCAGGATGAGGATAAGGAGACCATATACTACGCATATGTGACTGACAACAACCGTAAGTTAGTCAGCGTAGTTTCCCTGCGACAATTACTGTTTACCTTTCCCGATGTCTTCCTGCGGAGTATTGCCAGCGATCGCGTGGTTAAGGTAAAAACGGAAACACCCCAGGAGGAAGCTGCTCAAGTCATGAAACGTTATGATTTGATTGCTTTACCAGTGGTGGATCGGGAAGACAGATTAGTTGGCATTCTTACCATTGATGATGTTGTTGATATCTTGGAGGAGGAAGCCACCGAGGATATTCAAAAGTTAGCGGGTATTAGTGGCGATGAAGCAGCTTTAGCATCCCCTCAAGTTACTATTCGCAAGCGACTACCCTGGTTATTAGGTAATATTGTCTTATATATTACCGCCGCCAGTGCGATCGCACCTTTTCAGAAAGTGATTGCAGTGGTACCAGTGTTAGCAATTATTATGCCGATTTTGGCTAACAGTAGTGGGAATGTTGCCTTTCAAGTTTTATCCGTAACTGTACGGGGGTTAGGAGTAGGAGAAGTAACACCGAAGGATACCTTGAAACTGCTGCGGAAGGAACTCACCGCTGGGTTAGGCACAGCAATTGGATTGGGATTAGCTCTTACCACCCTATCAATGATGTGGTCCCCTCCTGATGACCGTTGGATATCTTTTGTTGCTGGTTTTGTGATGGTTGTCAACGTATTGGTTGCTGTTACCTTGGGGACTTTATTACCAATGGGTTTGAAGCGATTAAAACTCGATCCGGCTTTAATTAGTGGTCCTTTAATGACCACAACCTTAGATGCGATCGGATTTCTAACTTTTTTGTCGATGATTTCTATCGCTTTACAAATATTGAGATAATTTTTAATCAATAAGTTATTTCAGTTATCAATGTCTGATAGTTTTCCTTTCACAAATCCTCAGCAACTACAGCAATGGCATCAGGGTATTAACAACGCCAACCGTAATAATATCCTCTGCCATTGTCGTGTCTGTGAGTATGAATGGATGGATTCAAATTTTACTGCTACCTGTGTTAAGTGTAATAGCCAAGACGTGGAACGTATTTCTGCTTGGCAATTTCCTGATGACTGAATCATCAAATAGGATGAATATGTCCCATTAATTTTGATGAGTTGCGGGTGTGAGCGATCCCCGACTTCTTAAAGAAGTCGGGGATCTGTTGGTTACAGTTAGGAATTTTTTCTGGTAAAAAGAATAGAAAAAATGGGGATAAAACTGTTAAGAGTTCCCTACCCTCGCCAAAAGACTTTTTCAACAAGCCCTAATTATATTAACCCTGTTTTGTCACTCTGGGAAAATAAAAATAAAAGCCAAATTTTCAGCTGTATATAAGTCGGGGATTTGAGCGTTTATTTTTAAACAGAATGCCTGGAATCAAGATTTTTCGTAAAAGTCTTATGTTGTAAGCATCCTAGATTATTATCTCCCGAAAGTGATAGAAGAGGGTTAAGCACATATGTCTGGAGAATGGTGTGGAAGTTTTCAGCTTAATTTACGATCAACGTTGGTAAAAACTATTTTGCAAAAGACTTAACTATGTGTACTCGCGTCCTATACGAGGCTCCATCTACTGAAACTAAGAATTACTTGGTTGGTCGAAGCATGGATTGGTACGAGGATACTCAAACTAATCTCTGGGCTTTTCCACGTGGCATGAAACGTGACGGTGGTGTTGGTCCTAACTCTATCGAGTGGAAGTCTAAATATGGCTCCGTCGTAGCAGATGTCTACGGTGCTGTTTCATCCGATGGCATTAACGATGCTGGGCTTGTTGCTAACGGTCTTTACCTCGCCGAGTCTGACTATGGAGATCCAGACCAATCTAAGAAACCAAAGATTTCCGTAGGTGCTTGGCTACAGTATATCCTTGATAATTATAGTACAGTGGCAGAAGCAGTGGATGACCTTGAGAAGGAACCCTTTGTGATTGTTGCGCCCGATCTTCCTGATGGTAGTCCTACTACTGGTCATATTTCAATTGCTGACCCCTCGGGTGATAGTGCCATTTTTGAATATATTGAGGGTCATCTTGTTATCTATCACGACTCCAAATATACAGTGATGACAAACTCACCACCCTTTGATGAGCAATTAGCAATCAATACCTACTGGAATGACGTTGGTGGTTTGCAGATGTTACCAGGTACCCATCGTGCTTCTGACCGATTTGCCCGAGTCAGCTGGAATCTCAATGCAGCTGAGAAGGTAAGTGATTTACAGATGGCGACTGCAATAGTATTTTCTATAATCCGCCACATTGGAGTTCCGCTAACTATTTCTGACCCAGACAGACCAAACATCGCTTCTACTATTTGGCGAACTGTTTTTGATATTAAAAACCGACGCTACTATTTTGAATCTGCTTTCACACCTTCTATTTTCTGGGTGGATCTAGAAAAATTGGATCTTAAGGAGGGTCAGGAAACTATGAAGCTTGACCTTAGTAACAACCGCATACTTTCTGGTGAAGTCTCAGACAAGTTTGTTCCTGATAAACCCTTCGACTGGCTTTCTTAGATTCCAGAATCAAGTGTTAAAATAGATACAAGTGAGAACCGCACAGCTTTAGTAAGTTGTAGTAGTTGTAGGTTGGGTGGAGCGGAGCGCAACCCAACATTTTAATATTTGTAGGGAATGAATAAATTGCTATACGCTTTGTTTCCAGCCTTCGGCTTATGACATCCTTTTTGCTCTCCAAAATAATTCTTATATCGAGGCTTGCAGCGTTATTTTTTGCCGAGCAATTAGGTCATTTTGTTGTTTAAATAATTTCTGTTTTCCTCATATTCTATGTTGGGTTCCACTTCGTTTCACCCAACCTACGGAGGAGCTGCGCTAACAGTTATCAGTTTCTCCAAAGTGATGTCTAATATGAAGTTCGCTTAATTGCTTACAATAAAAACTTTGCGTCTTCGCGCCTTTGCGTGAGATTTAATCGTAACTATTTACCCGAACATAATATAGTTCAAAACTTCCAAACCAGCTTGACAACCATCCCACCATTAGCTGAAGTGAACCGTTCCCACTTACCCCCAGGAAGTTCCATCGCAATGCTTTCCATGATTTTAGTGCCATAACCACCACCATGACCCTTGGTAGCAGAACCATTTGTAAAGGAACCATCATTTTCCACCATCAAAACGCACTCAGCACCTTCCCGAAATAGACTTACTTTTACTGTAGTTGCATTACCTTGGGGTGGTTGAGCGTGGCGAATCACATTAGCAACTGCTTCTCGAAAGAAACGGAAAATATCTTCCCGCGCATCAATCCATGTACTATCCAAGTCTGGTTCTTCCAAGGGTTGAATATTATCAATGACTTTTAAACTTAACTCACCAGAGCTAACTAACTCCTTTAACTTACTCCGGATTCCCATATCTAAACCAGAGCGTAGTTCCGGTGTTAGTTTGAGTTTATCGGCGATGGTACGAATATCATTTAATTGAGCGCGAATGTCACGATTTACTGACAATAACTTTTCTAAAATTGGCTCAGTATTTAAACTAGGATTATCAAACTGCCAAATTTCAATTCGATCCATCACGACCTTGATTTCTTGAAGTGGGCGATCGTGAATATCAGAAGCAATACGATACAATAGTTTACGGGCTTGTAAAACAGCTGCTTTCTTCTCCGCTAATTGACGCTGTTTTAACTCATCCTGCTTTAACAATTGAGCAATCCACAAACTAGCGGCTAGGGAAACTCCTGTTGCTAACCAAATCAAAATTGGTAAAGCTATGGGAAATATTACACCCTTGTAAAAACATAACAAATATAAGCTACCATATCCACCAATTACACCCAGGATCGGCAAAATACTCCACCTCTGATGCCAATTACCAGGTTTTGTAGTACCACTAATCATGAATTGACTGACAATCACACCACCTAGTAAGATAATTCCTAACTGTAAATAATCAGGTGGAATCTGATATAAAGATTTTGTCATCAAGTTATTAATCAGATTGGCTTGTACTTCTGTTGCCGGCATTTTTTTGCCAGTAACAGATAATTTATCTTGTTGCTGTGTGACACCAATTAATACTATTTTGTCGCGGAATTTGGGGAAAATTATTTTCTTCTGATCGTCAACAACACACTTATCGGATATAGCTAGAAAACACAGTTTATCGATGTTAATACTATAAAAAGAACCTGGTACTCCAGCAAAATTAATATGACCAGATTGGGGAGATAGGATTAGCTTTTCTCTTTGATTTAAAAATTGATAATATTTATCTAAAGATAGCCATGCTGCTGATTTTAACTCTATTTCTGTCCGATTATCTGTCTGATCGTCTGAGCTAAATTTATCAATGGATTTTATTTTACGAGCAGGTCTAATGGGAACTGTAGAATTTTTTGAGTAAGATTCATATTCAAAAAATCCCTGGATTTTTTCTATATCTACTGCTGGTTGTACATCTGTTTTTTTAAAAGGTAGAAAATGGTTATATATTAATACACTTGGAGTCTGACCTTGTCCGGTAGCAATTGTCCTGACTGCTAAAACAATGCGATCGCGATACTTGTCTACTAACTCTTTAATTTTCTCTTCTTCTCCTATATTGCTTTCCCCCCAGCTATGGGGAAAGTTCAATACCACAACGGCGGCTTTTTCTTTCAACAAACGTTCGCTCAAATCAGCATAGAAAGAGGGTTTCAAGAATGCCTGTTTATTTGCAGGAATATTTATTAATGCAATTTCATCAGTTTTTTTTCCCGATTTACGCAGTAAAATTAGGCTATCATTCACCCGATCTTCTATATTTCTGACTACAGGTACGCTAGAAAGCAGTAGTCCATAAATAACACTGAACCCTATACCCAGGCAGATAGCTGCATTTTGCGATGTATTGCCCAACATCATGCCTCCTCATTATTTCTACAGAAATAGAGTCGATAGGCAATTACTCAATAGCACGGGAACCGTCGAGAATCACACGTAATTACTTATAATAAACCAATTATCATGACTATTTTGCTCTCAATAAGTAATAAATTTCTCTGCGGGGTCGGCTTTGCTTTAAGGTAACACACAATTTCTCTGAGCGATCGCCACACCTGGAAAACTGCCAAAAATTTCCGCTACCTGTTTTCACCGATGATTGTGTTAATACGACTGATTTACCTTTATCTGGGCCAGAATAGAAAGTAACTCTATTGCCAGTTTTATTTAGTGCCAAGCTGACGCTTCCTTTATAACCAGAACCACTGACAACTCGTCCACTCCCTGCCCATTCTGCTGCGATCGCTGGTGCAGTTAAGCTACATAATACCGCACTTATAGTACTAATGATTGTTAATGGGTGGTAAAAAGATTTCATAATTCAACCTACTCCTCTTGATATGGCTGGCTGTGACGACAAAATACTATAGAAACCCTGAAGTAACTCAATATAGCATTTTATACTCTTAGACTTGGGGAAGAGGTTGTGAGTTCCGCAGACAACATAATTGTTTTATCTCAATATTCACAAGGGATTCACAAATATTATGTACCCGATATGCTGAAAATAAACTCAGTATAAATACATAGATCAATGCATTTAGTGGTAATGCATATGTAAATAAGCTATTCCCTTGGTGTAAGTATTGATTTTTACGCACCCCGATGGTTGCCTCCCAATGAATATGGGAGTTGATGTCGAAAATTTGTTGATAGAAATAGTAAAAAATTTGACTGCAAAACCAATCTAGCTTTCCTAGAAAAAGTTACTTCCTCAGAATGCTTTGTATCAATTATTAGTATATCAAGGAAGTCAGTAGCACAGTTTGCGTAAAACCGCATATTGCCTTGGGGGAAATAGCAAATAAGTCTGCGTTTATATCCGTATTTACCGAGACCTAGTTATCGCTACCATGACATTGGTAAATGGGTTATAGTTCTACACTGCCTTAACCCACGCCACCATTATCAAGATAAATACCATATCTCATCAATCTCGCTTCAGCGTTATTTTGGAGAATATATTAATATGGTTACTCAATCCTTACCAAAATCTTACGAACAGTTACTGAGCGATCCACAATATCGGCAATTAATTACCAAAATTGCCTACAAATACACCAAAGGTAGTTCGGTTTACTGGGAAGATGCCGTCCAAGTTGCTCATATGAAAATTTTCCAAGCGGTACAAGCTGGTAAATTCCGTCCCCAACTGGCGCCCAATTTTTCCCCTTGGGCTGCAACAATTGCTCGCAACGCGATTGTGGATTTTGTCCGTTACGAAAAGCGGCGTAATTGTCGCAGTTTGGAAGAAACTATTTCTGGGACAGATTTATCTTTGGCAGATACTATTGCTGATGAATCTAACCAGCTCGAAGCTGTGGAACAGGCTGATTTACTGCAAACTGTGATGCAAGCAATTAAAAAATTGGCTATTTCCCATCCCGAACGTCAGTATATGATGCTCTGGCAGGGATTAGTTAAAGGTAAAAAACAAACTCAACTGGCTGCTGAATTAGGAGTGAACCAAAGCGAAATTTCTAGACGCAGAAAGGAACTACTAGGAAAGTTGGCTAAGGAGCTAAATCTTTTACCGGAATCTGCCACAGCAACAGTATCTATGCAGAATCTGAATTATGCGATCGCCTAAACTACATTGTCCATTAATTTAGCATCAATTTTGTTCGTTAGGTAACAATACTCTACACAAATATTTGTATATCTTAGAACATTTTGGTGCAAGTCATTCAATTTTGGATTTTGGATTTTGGATTGGTAACTGAGCTTGTCGAAGTTTGGATTGACGAGCGAAACCGCGACGACAGTCGCTCTGGGTAGCGCGAGTCGCGACCCCATGTCATTTGCCCGGAGGCTGGAAATACAATGAACCCTTTTTCTCCACGGATAAATCTAGGGGCTTGTATCCAGTTTATTTCCGGTCAAAATTTCCTGATTAATCTATAAAAAACCATCCTTCTGCTTGAGTTATTTGTAATTAATTCTTACAATTGGTAAACTAGCATACAACTCAAAAGTACACTTTAATGTAAGAGCAGGGGGTAACCATGAGCCGTCCAATCATTTTAGGTATTGTCGGTGACAGTGCTGCTGGTAAAACAACGCTGACAAAGGGGATTGCTCAGGTTTTGGGGCCAGAAAATGTAACAGTTATCTGTACCGATGATTATCACCGCTATGATCGCAAACAACGGGCAGAAATTGGTATTACAGCTCTACACCCCGACTGCAATTATCTGGATATTATGCAGCAGCATTTATCGCTGTTGAGAACGGGGCAATCAATCCTCAAACCAATCTATAGTCATAAAACTGGAAGCTTTACAGCACCAGAATATATCAAACCCACTAAATTTGTGATTGTGGAAGGCTTGCTTGGTTATTCTACCCGTGCCGCCCGCGACAGTTATGATGTCAAAGTTTACCTAGCACCACCCGAAAAACTACGGTCACAATGGAAAATTAAACGAGATACTCAAAAACGTGGATACACAGAAGAACAAGTATTATCAGACTTGCGGAAGCGAGAACCAGACTCAGAACAGTTTATTCGTCCCCAGCGTCAATGGTCGGATATGGTAGTTAGTTTTTATCCATCTGATGACAATGAGGATCAAAATAATGGACATTTGAACGTGCGTTTGGTATTGCGTCCCACCATACCCCATCCTGACTTTACCCAGATTATTGACATTAGCAACGGTAATACTCAATCTCCAATTCGCCTAGAGTTAGATCGGGATATGAATAAACCCGTTGATGTGTTAGAAGTAGATGGTCATGCGACCTTAGAGCAAGTTGCTACATTAGAGCATATTATTTGTTCTGATATGCCCTACTTAACAAATATATGCGATCGGGAAGTGAATCCAGAATTAGGCAAAGTTGCCGGTACAACTGGAGAAACCCTACAAAGTTACCCCCTTGCTTTAACCCAGTTGTTGATTACTTATCATATGCTCAAGGCAACGCAGATGCATCCCTAGTTTGGGAGTGAGGGAGTGAGGGAGTGAAGGAGGGAAGGAGTGAAGGAGTGAAGGAGGGAAGGAGGGAAGGAGGGAAGGAGTGATGAATTCAAGACTAACAACTAACAACTAACAACCAACAACTAACAACTAACAACTAACAACTAACAACTAACAACCAACAACTAACAACCAACAACTAACAACTGTCAACTCCAAAACGAAATATTAAATATTTAGTCAAATCAGCATAGATTTTGATCCCTAAGAGGGGATAAATAAAGATAGGTTCATCTATCATCTTGTTCCCTCAATTTATCTATGACTTATTGCCTGAGAGTTGCTGATATTCCTACCAATGAGCGTCCGCGAGAGAGGTTAATGACTAATGGGGCGAAAGTTTTAGCCACTGCGGAGTTAATTGCTATTCTCCTGGGTACGGGACAGGGAGCGGGAAAACTCTCAGCTATTGGTTTGGGACAATATATTTTACATGAATTGGGAAAATGCGATCGCGATCCTTTAGTGGCTCTACGGAATATTACTGCTGCTGAGTTAATGCAGATACCGGGTATTGGTCCAGCAAAAGCAACTACTATCCTCGCAGCAATTGAATTGGGGAAAAGAGCATTTCAATCCCGTCCTGATGAACGTACAGAAATTGATAGTCCAGTGGCAGCCGCAGCAGCTCTGAGTCAAGATTTGATGTGGCAAACAAAGGAACGGTTTGCTGTACTATTGCTAGATGTAAAAAATCGCCTGCTGGGAACCAAAGTAATTACCATCGGCACAGCTACAGAAACTTTGGCTCCCCCTAGAGAAATATTTCGGGAAGTGATTCGCCAAGGGGCAACTAGACTGATAGTAGCCCACAACCACCCCTCTGGTAATGTGGAACCCAGTCAGGAGGATATTGATTTGACGCGCCAGTTATTAGCAGGAAGTCAGCTTCTTAGCATTCCCCTATTGGATCATTTGATTTTAGGTGATGGTAATCACCAGAGCTTAAGGGAAATTACTACCTTATGGGATGAGTATCCCCAGGGAGATTAATCTCCGATGCTGTCTTGAAAATGGTTGTTAGTTGTTAGTTGTTAGTTGACAGTTGACAGTTGACAGTTGACAGTTTAGGTGAGGGATTTTCCCGTGGGGGAGTAGCTTGAAAATAGTTGTTAGTTGTTAGTTGTTAGTTGTTAGTTGTTAGTTGTTAGTTGACAGCTTAGGTGTGGGAGCCGCAGTCGAGGTATTTTCATCTGCAGGTTGTGTACAAACGTTCATGGGGGACTAACTTGAAAATGGTTAATCAGCGCCTAGTTTGTAGGGGCGCATTGCGTGCGCCCTTGAGGAGTGAGTCACAAAGCATTTTCAGATCCTTGGTTGTGAGATTTTTTCGTGGGAGGCTAATTTGATATTCTAGATGGTCAAAGCCCCAATTAAATATCGTGCCGCTTCATTCAAATCTAAAATCTAAAATCTAAAATCCAAAATTGTTTGACAAATGACAAAAAATTGGAAAAGTCGCATTGCTGATGCTTGGCATCAAACAACAACACGTTTAACCCAGCTGCTACCCGTAGATAAAGCTGCACAAACTGCGTTGCAATGGTTTAGTGTGAGTGATGCCCAAGTAGCAGAAATTTTAGAGACGGTGCGTGCCGAATTACCCACTACAGAGGCGTTATTAATTGGTAAGCCACAAGCTGGAAAAAGCTCCATTGTCCGTGGACTGACAGGGGTTTCTGCAGAAATTATTGGTCAAGGATTTCGCCCCCATACTCAACACACAGAACGCTATGCCTATCCTTCCAATGACCTACCCCTACTGATTTTTACTGATACAGTTGGGTTAGGAGATACAAAAAAAGATACTCAAGAAATTACTCAAGAACTTGCGGGGGATTTACAACAAGAAAGACGGGGAGCTAAGGTATTAATTCTCACTGTTAAAATTAATGATTTTGCTACCGATAGTCTCAGAAAAATTGCCCAAGAATTACGTCATCAATACCCAGATATTCCTTGTTTATTAGCAGTAACTTGTTTGCATGAATTGTATCCGGCAACTACGGTAGATCATCCCACATATCCACCAGATACTGAAGAAGTTAACCGCGCCTTTAGTGCCATACAAGCAGATTTTGCTGGTTTGTACGATAGTGTGGTATTAATTGACTTTACCCTAGAGGAAGACGGTTACAATCCCGTATTTTACGGCTTAGAAGAATTAAGAGATTCCCTGGCAAATTTACTACCAGAAGCTGAAGCCAGGACAATTTATCAGTTATTGGACAATAAGTCAGTAGGGGAAGAAATTGGTAATCTCTACCGGGATGTGGGTAGGCATTATATGTTGGCATTTTCAATTATGGCAGCGGCCCTAGCAGCAGTTCCCCTACCCCTCGCCACCATGCCTGTGTTAACTGCGCTACAACTATCTATGGTAGGCTTGCTCGGAAAATTATACGGACAAACCATTACTCCATCCCAAGCCGGGGGTTTATTAAGTGCGATCGCTGGTGGTTTTATTGCCAAGGCTGTGGGTAGGGAACTGATTAAATTTATACCGGGTTTGGGCAGTGTAATTGCGGCATCCTGGGCTGCGGCATATACTTGGGCATTGGGTGAAGGCGCTTGTGTCTATTTTGGCGATTTAATGGGAGGGAAGAAACCAGATCCCAAGAAGATTCAATCTGTGATGCAGGATGCTTTTCAGGAAGCTAAGGAACGGTTTAAGCAGAGGAGTGATTGAGGGAAGGAGTGATGCAGGGAAGGAGTGATGCAGGGAAGGAGTGATATCAAATCCGGTTACACCGGAATGATAAAAAAACCACAGAGGCGCAGAGAACGCAGAGTCAGAGGAAGAAAGAGGAAATTTAAATAATTCCGATACAAACGGAAACGATATGATGGAGTATTATAAAGAAATGGTATGAGGTTTTATAAGTATTCATCAGCACATGATATTACTGCAAAATTAACTCATTTTTAAAATTTTCTTAAACTTTATGCTATGATAGGAAAATTGGAAAAATAAAAATCCCCTTCTGTTTGTAGAAAGGGAAAATGTATATTTACAAGATAGATAATTTGTAGCAACAATCAAGCTGGATAAATCCGCAAACGCCGATTTGGTTCTTCCCCAAAACTATGGGATTTTAAGCGGTAATGCTCTACTAATTCGTGTTGCATTTTACGCACTTGAGAAGAACGAGGCAGTAATTCTACGGGTTGTCCTTTGGGAATGACAATCTGCTCTACAGCAAGTCTTGCTTCTTCCAGGGCATCCATTTCATCATCAGTACCACTATGTAAAAAAAGTTGCAGTTCCTTGTCGTCAGCGATCGCCGGTTCTTCCATATGTAATATGCGCCGCAGTCCCCTAGTAATTTGGGGGATGGTGCTAGATTTAATCATCTGGATGGGCAGATGACGGGCTTTAGCCATATGGCGCAATTTCGCGTGGTTTTTGACGTGCGATCGCAATGCCAAAATTGCATCGGAGCTGTCTAGGTCTTTTGTTAAAACTACTGGTAGATTTAATACCTCAATGATTTGTTCCAATTGATGGCGACTGACACCATAGGGATATATGTGCAATGGCAAATCTTCGCCATTGGGACCCGCTTGTCTAGTCTCATCAAAATCAAAACCATCACTATATAGAGATCGATCTAGTAAGCGGTCAAATTCACTTTTGCCAGGGCTTTGTTCTGGTTGCAGTTCTAAGGGTGGTAATGGTTGCATTCGTCCAGATGACCGCCAGCCATTAGCTTGCTTTTCCGCAGACATGGCTGATGATTCTTTAGGCTGTTGTCCGCGACCATTAATGGCAGTTAATTGGCGCACAATCTTCACCTTACCATTTTCATCCACAGTCCTAACTTGAGGACTAGGAACCCGTCCCCGCAATAAATTATCTACGGTGTCTGCAACGCTTTCATGGACTACCCATTTTTGCCGTTCGGTCATTTCCACGGCAATTTCAAAGGTAGGGGGTGCTTTCCTTTCTAAAACAGTTTTTTGGCTCCCCCGCCTTCTGGCTTCATCATCCCCCAGGGTTACAGCTTGGATACCACCAACTAAATCGCAAAGAGTAGGGTTTTTAATCAGGTTTTCAATCTGATTACCGTGGGCTGTTCCCACCAATTGCACCCCCCTTTCAGCAATGGTGCGAGCAGCCAAAGCTTCTAACTCCGTACCAATTTCATCAATGACAATGACTTCCGGCATATGGTTTTCCACAGCCTCAATCATTACCTGATGCTGTTGTTCTGGGTGAGCCACTTGCATCCGTCGAGCTTTACCAATGGCTGGATGGGGCACATCACCATCTCCAGCAATTTCATTGGAAGTGTCAATAATTACCACTCGCTTATTGAAATCATCTGCCAACACCCGAGCGATTTCCCTCAGAGCAGTGGTTTTACCCACTCCCGGACGGCCAAGCATGAGAATTGACTGTCCGGTTTCTACCAAATCGCGAATCATGCCAATGGTGCCAAAAACAGCCCTACCAATGCGACAAGTTAAACCAATAATCTTGCCGTTACGGTTGCGAATGGCACTGATTCGGTGCAAGGTTTGCTCGATTCCGGCTCGGTTGTCTCCACCAAAGGTTCCCACTCTCGATATACAATCATCTATCTGTGCTTGGGTAACAGGGGTTTCGCTCAGGTACTCAGTCAGATTGGGGAAGCGAGCTTCTGGGCGACGGCCCAAATCTAACACCACTTCTACTAAATTATCTCGTTGCGGATGCTTCTCTAATATCTGCCTCAAGTCTTGAGGTAAGATGTCTAATAACTTTTGGAGATCGTCTGTAATCGTCATACTTTCTATGGTGACGTTTTTAGCGATGGAGAGAAAGATTACTTACCTGAGTTGGGTAAGTGTCCGCAGCACTCTTGAATCAAGGGTACTGTTGTGATTTGAGCTGGGAAACAAGGGAATGGGCAAGAGAAACAGCTTGCCAGAGTAATTCTGGTTCTGTTTCTAGGCGGATATTGACTGGTTCATTGGTGTGACTCACCTCCTTGGCTTCTAACTGTTCTAAAACTGATGACAGCAGTTTCCTGGCATAGCTACCGTAAGCAACTCCTGCAATTTTGGGTTGCGATTTGGAGATGGGAGATTTAGGACTTTGGGAACCCAAATTTTTCCAGAGTCCCATTGCCTTGAGTTTGGCAACGGTGTAACTATTGGTACCACCTGCTAACTGCACATATCCCGGTAACTTTGCTGTCAATACTTTTTGCCCAAACTTCACAGTTGCCAGGGTGGTTCCTTTGCCAATATCCCCACTCATGGGACGACCGTCAGTTTGCCAAATTAAGGCACATGGCAACGGCGCGATCGCTGTATACAAAGATTTCATGTATTCAATAACACCATCTCCATCCGGGCAACTAATTGCCACTAACTTCAACCGCCCCACCCATGGTAAGATAGCGTTCCATAATCGTTGAAAACCTGCTAAACGACCTACCTGAGTATGAATTTCTACCGCATCTACCCCAGACGACAATATCAATGGTGCGATCGCTCCCGGTGTTGAGACATAAGATGATGTATAAATTATCTCATAAGGACAGGCTGGGAGGCAACGACCGCAGCCATAACATTTTTGCGATACTACCCCAGAAAAATCTGACAATTGATTATTGTTAAATACTATTGCTTGTGCTGGACAAATTTTCTCACATGGTCTATTGCAATTTGTAGGGCATTGAGTGGGATCAAATTCTGCCTTGCGAAAATGGGGATCTTCGCCATCATTGAGACTCACCATCAACAATGGGGAGGTTTTATTGGGGATAAAACCACGTTGCTGGGCCTCTTGGGTAAAATCTTTGGCAACTTGCAAAGCTGATTGAGCTGCGAAAATTACCGCCGGATCGGCAGCCACATCAATACAATCAGCACCCGCCAGCGTGTAAGCCAGTGTTAAATTCCTCACCGCAGGCAGATGTTGGAAACTGGCTCCGCAAATGAGCTTGAACCAGTGACCTTGTTCTAGAGCTTGTAAAGGGTCGTATAGATCAGCCACTCTTCTATTATGCTACGTAACAGAAAATATCTGCTCGACTTGAGAAAAATATTTTGGATGCTTCCTGCCTAGCTAGAAAATGGTTGATAGTTGTTAGTTGTTAGTTGTTAGTTGATGGTTGGTGGTTGGTGGTTGGTGGTTGACAGTTGTTAGTTGACAGTTTAACTCCCTCATTCCCCCACTCCATCACTCCTACCCTCCCTCACTCCTACTCTTCGAGAAGCCGCTTCGCGTCTACACTCCCTCACTCCTACTCTACGAGAAGCCGCTGTTGCGTCTACACTCCCTCACTCCTTCCCTCCATCACTCCCCACACTCTAGGGATAAAGTTGCACATTACGTAAATTTACATGAAACTTATCCATTTATTGACATACTGTAAAGATTCCATCAAGTTTCCCTACAAACTATTGCTTATATTTTTAGTAGTAGTAACAATTTACAAGTATAAATACTAATAAGCATCTAAAAAAATAAAAACAATTAATAAAAATAATACAGATGACTAAATCAAGCGAACAACCTGTATCATTACTGAAAGAAATACAACCATTAATACAGAATATACAAGATTTTGCCGGGGAGAAAACAAGCTCAATTAATATTCTCAGAACTTTAGGTTATGGCTTATTTCTCTTGGCGTTATTTGATTGGGTAGCACTGTTTATCCCCTCAAAATTTATCGATCCTGCTTGGGAATTTCAAACCATGGGAGCACTGGTAGAAAGAGTTCCAGTACCTTTGATTGCCCTAGCACTGATATTTTTTGGTGAATCCCACTTTCGAGGAAAATTAGAATTACGTTTATTAAAGTTTATATCTTGGTTAACTTTAATACTAGCAACGGTATTTATCTTACTAATCCCTGTAGGAACTATCAATGCTATTAGACTGAGTGAAAACAGCCAAACTCAACTAGTTAAAGCTTCACAGCAGCGAACCGCTCAAGCAGAAAATGTAGAAAAACGACTGAGCCAAGCTACACCCGAACAAATAAGTAATTTACTGAAAAACCAAGGTCGTTCACTGGATGGTAGAAAGCCAGAAGAAGTAAAAAAACAACTTTTGTCGCAAGTTTCCAACGCCAAAAATCAAATTAAAACTCAAGCGAAAGCTGTCCAATCTACCCAAGAATTAAACTTACTTAAGCGTGCTGTTAAGTGGAATTTGGGAGCGTTACTTTCCGCTGCTTTATTTATTAGTTTCTGGATGCAAACCAGCTGGGTAAGAAAAATCAAGCTGTCTCGCCGTTAAAAGCTAGAAAATAAGGAGTGAGGGAGTGAAGGAGTGAAGGAGTGAGGGAGTGAAGGAGTGAAGGAGTGAGGGAGGTATTTTCATATTTGTTTGTGTACAAACGTTCATGAGGGGCTAACTTGAAAATAGTTAATTAGCGCGGAGCTTGTAGGGGCGCATTGCGTGCGCCCTTGAGGAGTGAATCACAAAGCATTTTCATCTGCAGGTTGTGGGATTTTCCCGTGGGGGGCTAGCTTGAAAATAGTTAATCAGCGCGGAGCTTGTAGGGGCGCATTGCGTGCGCCCCTGAGGAGTGAATCACAAAGCATTTTCATCTGCAGGTTGTGGGATTTACCCGTGGGGGGCTAGCTAGAAAGAGTTGGTTATCAATCTGGAAGAGGTTTAATTTTTAATTCTTCCATAACTAAATTAGTTATTTTTTGGGCTGCACCAGCTTCTCCTCTGACACTTCTTAATTTATTTTGTATATCTACTAATTTCTCTGGATTTTGCAAGTAGTCTAAAACCATTTCCCCAACTTCTGGGGGATGTAGTTTCCCGGCTAATTCCGGTACAATTTCTTCCCTTGCCCAAATATTTGGCCATGCTAATAAACCCTTGCGTTTGAGCGCTAACCAATTAATCACCTTGGCAAAACCAGAACCAACTAAAGGTAAATTCGCTAATAATCCTGGTAAACCATCCCAAGCACGCATGGCATCTAGCTGTTGGGTGGGTAATAAAACAATCATGGGTACGCCAAGAGAACCAAGTTCAGCGGTGTTTGCCCCGACGGTAGTTAGACAAATACTACATTGAGATAAAATTTGGTAGGCAGGATTGGTGGTAATTAGTTCGATGGTTAATCCTGTTGCTGTTTTTAAGGTTGGAGGCTGGGAATTAAATAATTCTGCCGACGGACTGCCAAAAGTATGGACAAGGGGATTTTTGTGGGGATTGGCAAAATCAACTAAGGTTTGTAAATCTAATGTGGGAGCCACGGGAATGATAAACTTAGTGTTGGGTCTTTGTGCATGGATATATTCTGCGATCGCTAATCCTAAAGGTACTCCTTGAGTCAATTTTGCACTTTTGGAGCCGGGTAAAAGACCAATTAATTCTGTGGGGTGTGGCTGTGGTTCAGGCTGACAATCCCTTTGTTCTTCCCTTGCTCCTGCCATCAAGTCCCCAACTACGGTAAATTTATGGGCATATTTTGGGGATACCTTGGCTGCAACTTCTGGTTTCATCACTGCAAATCGATCAATTAAGTTGTGCCAACGTGCTTCCCACTCTGCATATACCACTGTTCTATAGCCCAGTCTTTTACCAATAATAATGGGGAAAAATTGGTCGCCACCCAGAAATATGACTACCCCTTTACTGCTCCAATCCCAATTATCCGCAGTGGTTCCCCTGAGTAAAAATGGGAAGAAATGTTCTGCACCTTGCACCCTATCCACTTCTGGATAAGATGCTGCTATGTCTACTTCTTTACCACTAGCGTTAACACAAGGTGATAAAACCACGGAAATTCTGACTTGGGAACGGTCATTTCCTAAACCCTTACGTAACGCTTTGACGACTGGACGTACCCAGGTGGTTACTTCCCCTGGACCATTGGAAAGAATGAGAATATCGATTTCAGGCATTGGGAGTTGAGGGTTGTTAGTTGTTAGTTGTTAGTTGTTAGTTGTTAGTTGTTGGTTGTTAGTTGTTAGTTGTTAGTTGATAGTTTTCTATCACTCCCTCACTCCTTCACTCCTTCCCTCCCTCACTCCTTCACTCCTACTCTACGAGAAGCCGCTGTTGCGTCTACACTCCTTCACTCCTTCCCATTGCGGATAATGGTGTGCTAAAAATAACTCTGCCTGGGTGCGATCGCAAATTTCTCCATCTAAGGTGGCGGTGAGTAAATCATCTAACATTTGCCGATACATTGGCCCTGGTTTGTAACCTAATTTTTTCAGGTCATTGCCATTGAGAATTGGTTGTACGTGGGATAATTTGGTCATATAGTACCAAATTTGCCTTCTCAAAATTCTGGGGCTATGTAGGGTAATTAACAACAACATTGGCAAGTCGTACTGGCGCAGTAATTTGACTACCTGACTGGGATATTCAGATGTGGGTAAGGATGCTTGTATCTCATCCTGCGCTGGGGCTAAATTCTGCAATCGTTTCACGCCATCTTCATGTAGTTGCAGATTTTTGCCAACTTTCTCCCGGTATTGGGGCGCTATGGAGGCAATTAAAATTTCTAGGCGCAACTGCCACAGGATTAAACCATACTGATGGTCAAATTGCTGGACACAGTAGTCTAATAACCGCAATCGCCGCAGCAGTTGTCTATCAAGTTTGAGGGTGGGATGGATGCACTGTAATGCCCCTAAATTATCCAATAATTGCAAAGCTAATCGCCAATAGGGAGCCTCTAAAATATGCTTTAATTCTGCTTTCAGTCGGGTTTGTAGGGCAGGTGCGCGGTTGTTTTCCTTGGTGGTGCGATCGTAAATTCCACTGTTAATGGCGTAGCGAATATATTCTTGGGTTTGGGACTCAATTTCAAAGCCAAAACGCACGGCAAAACGCACCCCACGAAATATCCGGGTGGGGTCTTCAATAAAGCTGTTGGCGTGTAATACGCGAATTTGCTTATCTTCTAAGTCTAATAAACCACCAAAGAAATCCAATAATTGACCAGCACGGGGAGGGGTGAGGCGCAAGGCTAAGGCGTTAATGGTGAAGTCACGCCGATACAAGTCTTGACGAATGGAACTCGCTTCTACCTCCGGATTAGCGGCGGGATAAGGATAAAACTCTGTCCTGGCGGTGGCAATATCCACCCATAAGGAGTCCAATTCCGAATCCTTATGCCATAACAAAGCCGCAGTTTGAAAAGCTCCGTGAATTTCCAACCGCGCTCCAGGATAAATTTCTTGCAGTGCTTTGGCTAACTCTACCCCAGCCCCCACATCAGCAGATTTATGAAAGCCATCCACCACCAAATCAATATCTTGAATTAATAAACTACCAGATGCTTTCTCTGCTAATAATAAATCCCGCACGGCTCCACCCACCAAATAAAGATGCCAGCCCCGTTGTTTTGCCTGTAAAGAAGCTTTGGTAAGTAATTCCCATAAAGAGGGAGCTAGGCGTTCCCGTAATTCTGCCAAGGTAGGTAAATTTTCTCTTTTTTCCCTGATACCTTCTACCCTCTGTTCCCTATCTGTAGTTGACTGATGTAACTCCCGCAACACATCAGTCCGGGTGACAATACCTACTAAATTTTCATTCTCCAACACTGGCAACCTTCCAATATCATAGGTCACCATCAATGACTCAATTTGTGGCAGTGTAGTTTCAGGTGTAATAGTTTTCAGGTTCAAGGTCATATATCCCTTAACGGGAGCATGGCTAAAACCGTGGTGGAGGGCAATATCCAAATCCCGTCGAGAAATAATTCCTACTAACTTGCCAGTGGCATCCACCACCGATAAGCCAGAATGTCCGTAACGCAATAAAATCCGCTGTGCTTGGGCAATAGTAGTATCTGGACGAATGGTACGCACAGGAGAAGACATTAAATCCCTAGCTCTGGGAGGATGGGGAATTTGAGCCTTCAGTCCATCCAACAGTTGGTTTAATATTACTTGGGTCTCTACTCCCCGACGATTTAAAGATGCAGCTTGGGAATGCCCACCACCACCAACAGGTTGAAATAGCTGATTGAGGTTCACATCGGGAATTCGCGATCGCCCAATTATTGCCAACCGATAAGCTTCCCCCTCCCGACTAGGATACTCATTCGCCAATAGTAAAGCATCAATTTCCGTTAACTCCACTAACTCCGATGCCAAACTAGACAATCCCGGCACAAATCCATCGGTTCTCAGAATTACCCAAGCAATGATATAGCCCCGAATGCATAAATATTGCATTGTGTCAAGGGCTATAGTTAATAGCTGCTGTAAGTGGGGTGATAATCCTGGTTCCACATATTCAGCCACCACCGATAAACTAGCTCCTTGTGCCATTAACCAAGCTAATGCCTGGGCATCCCGTGGAGTGGCACCATCGTACATCAGGGAACCCGTATCTACGTGGATGCCTAAAGCCATTGCCGTAGCTTCTGCTGGAGTCAGTTGAATTTGCTGCTTTTGCAATTCTTCAGCAATGAGGGTGGTGGTAGCTCCCACCTGAGAAATATGTACTTTTGTTGCTGGGATATCCCCTTGTTGTCCGAGGTGGTGATCGTAAAGAATTATTTCTTGCAATTGGGGTAAATCAAACCAGGGTGAGGCCTTCCCCAAGCGATCGCGGTATTGGGTATCCACTACAATTAGAGAGCGGATTTTTTTGGGATTTACCGAACGTCGTTCAATTAGCGGATATTCATCCCGATGCAATGCCAAAAAATCCCGTACTGGGGGGTGAGCGCCCCCAGTCAGGACAATTTTACTCCCTGGTAATAGCCGGGTTAGTCCTACCGCCGCTCCCAAGGCATCAAAATCTGCTGTAGTGTGGCATAAAATTAAGTCCATAATAATTATTATCAGCGATCAACAGGGGCAAGGGAACAGGGAACAGGGAACAGGGAACAGGGAGCAGGGAGCAGGGGGAATAAAAGAAGTAGTTGGAGTTCAGAACTTGGATAATTTATTTCTTAGAGTTTCCTGAAACTGTTAAGAGTTTTCCGTTAAAAGTTCCCTACCCTTGCCAAAAGACCTTTCAGCAAGCCCTAGGATACTTATAACTCTTACTCTCTGCGTCTTTGCGCCTCTGCGTGAGATAAATTCATATCTAGATTCAGCAACGCCATTAATTATTTTGAAGTTCCCCAACGGGAAAAGACAAAAACTAAAACGATGAGTTTTCTGATACTTTACAAATAGGCTTAATCTGTCAACCGTCAGGTGTCAGATATCCTCATTTTTAATATTTAGCCTTATTGGGAGAAGGGAAAATGGATATCATATTCCAAGTTGCTTTATTAGCCCTAGTGCTTTTATCTTTTGTGATGGTAATTGGCGTACCTGTTGCCTATGCCACTCCTCAAAATTGGATTGAATCTAAAAAGTTTCTTTGGATTGGTTCTATTGCCTGGGGTATTTTAGTAATTGTAGTGGGAATCTTAAACTTTTTCGTAGTTTAAGGAACTGCTATGACCAGTCCCAGGCAAATAGCATAGGGAATACAGGGGTAGAAGAGTAACCTGAGGAGACATAGATAATCGGGTATAAAGAATAAAAAGCGATCGCTTTTATTCTTTCACCATTTTCAGGACTTCCCTGCTCCTGTAATTTCCGAACCAAGTGTGTATTTGCAAGAAGTATAGTAGATTTAGAGGCGGTCATGGCAATTTTTGAAGGTACTTTTACTCAGACACAACCATTGCGATTTGCAATGGTTATAGGTAGATTCAACGATTTAGTCACCAATAAATTACTACAAGGGTGTCAAGATTGCTTAAAACGCCACGGTGTAGATGTTAACCCCCAAGGTTCTCAAGTGGACTATATATGGGTTCCTGGTAGTTTTGAAGTGCCTGTGGTAGCTCGGCAATTAGCACTGTCCCAACGCTATGATGCTGTGATTTGTCTTGGTGCTGTCATCCGGGGACAAACACCTCATTTTGATGTAGTTTCGTCTGAAGTTGCCAAGGGAATCGCTGCTGCATCTTTTCAAACTGGCGTACCAGTAATATTTGGGATTTTGACCACAGATACCATGCAACAGGCTCTAGAAAGGGCGGGTATTAAAAGTAATTTGGGCTGGGAATACGCCATGAATGCCTTGGAAATGGCGAGTTTAATGCGGAATTTACGCCCAAATATTACCCAGGCATACTCAGATAATTCTCAATCTTTACCAGCTGCCCTTACCGGTAACGTTGTAGGAACACTGACGAGCGAATCAGAAGATTTGGGTTGATGGTTGTTGGTTGGTGGTTGGTGGTTGGTTGACGGTTGGGATTACCGAAGAAGATAAATTTAATCCTCTTGTCCTCCTTCCCTCCATCAACTAACAACTAACAACTATCAACTAACAACTAACAACTATCAACTATCACCTGGCTTCATCACCACCACACCATAAGCATCCGGGGATAGATACCGTTGGGCGGCTTGCATTAAGTCTTCACCACTTTGTTGATGAATATGCAGGGGATAGTCAAAAGCGGGTTCCAAATTTCCTACTAATGATTGATAATAGCCATATAAGTTAGCGCGATCGCTTGGTTTTTCATTACTAAAAATAAACCTATTAGCCACTCTAGTGCGGATACGGGCAATTTCTGAGTCTTGCACTATTTCCGTTTGTAACTTGCGGATATGGTTAGCGATCGCAGTTTCTACTACTGGAATATTTTCCACTGTACACCGTGCAGAAATATAAAATATACCCTGGAGTCGATTAGTCATATTACTCACAGAAATATGGGTGGCAATACCCCTGTCTTCCCGTAAATCCCTGACTAGTCTGGATGTTCTGCCATGTCCTAAAATCCCCGCTAATACATCCAAAGCATAGGTTTCTTCCAGTTGTTGCATTCCCGGAACTCGCCACACCATTACCAATCTAGCTTTGTGCAGACTTTCATCCACAAATTCTCGGCGCACAATTTCTGTAAATGGTAATTCCCCATCAACCTCTACTGCTGCATGATTAACTGCCGAACCTTGGTGTTTACTCCCTTGTGAAAATCCCTCTGCGATTGTGTCTATTAACTCTTCCACGGGTAAATTACCCACAGCCACTGCTGTGATGGAACGGGGTTGATACCAAGTTCCATGAAAATCACGCATCTGCTGGGGTTGTAACAGGGAAACTACCGCCTCTGGGCCCAATATGGGACGTTTGTAAGGTAACTTGTTAAATGCAGTTTCCATTGCCCTTCTAAAGGTACGACGGCGGGGATTATCCTCAGAACGCCTAATTTCTTCCAAAACCACCAACCGTTCCCGCTCAAAGGCATCATCCGGTATACTCGCATTGGTAACTACATCAATTTGCAAGTTTGCTAGTTCCACAAAGTCCTTGGGAGCAGTGGTAATGTAGTAATGGGTATAATCTTGACTAGTAGCCGCATTGGTAACTGCACCTCGTTCTTCTATGCGGCGTTCAAATTCACCACTTGCCAGTTTTTCCGTACCCTTAAAAATCATGTGTTCTAAAAAGTGAGCCATACCGTTGATATTGTCAGATTCAACGGCGGAACCAATATTAACCCACACATTGAGATTAACTGCTTCTACGGGCATTTGCTCGGCAATAATAGTTAAACCATTGGGTAACTGGCGTAGCACAGGTGCATTTAAACGAGGGAATTTCAGCAGGGTTGATGTCATGGGTAATAATGGGTAATGCTCCTACTTCTTTATCTTGACATAGGACTTTAATTGATGACCGAACAAGGCAAAAGTAAAAAGTAAAAAGGCAAAAGTAAAGAAAAAGAAAAATGGTCACCAAGCCCCTAAATTTATTTATGGAACGAAGTAAAAACATTTGTTTC
>JAAUYI010055036.1_pt1 | contig 35379 bp, 37 predicted proteins | sample 7278041 | NCBI WGS metagenome assembly JAAUYI01 (sample SAMN14350216, study PRJNA611818) | marine sediment metagenome | isolation source: surface marine sediment (0.6m) | place: French Polynesia: Moorea | collected 2018-08
GCCAACACAAGCCGTTTACTCATTCATAGCCTCCAAGGTGTTGTCGAGTAATGAGCCAAGCTGTTCCAGGTGATATTTTTCCTCTTGGGCTATGCGCTCAAGCATCTCCTGGTTGTTTTTATCTTTACTGCTTCTGCCCGCTCTTGTGTACAGATCGAGTGCCTGGGCCTCTATGGTCATGGCCAGACTTATGACCTCTTCAGGTTTTTCAAAATCCGGTGTAAAACGTTCGAGATATTCATCCGTAGTCATTCCGCCTTCCAGGACGTCTTTTGCAAGTGCCTTCTCAAAATGGATGCGGTCATCCGAACCGGTCACCCGAGCATATTCCGCAAATATCTTTTCTTTATGCACATCTTCAATATCAGCAAGCTTGCGGAACAATTTTATAACCTCGGGTGAAGTGACTTCCTGCATCATGCGCAGGTAGAAATCCTGCAAGCCTTCTTCAAGAGAGTAGGCCGTGGTTAGAATGTGTTCAGCAGAATCAAGATTATCAAACAATTCCAGACCCTGGTCTTGCCGGCCAATAGCCTCAAAGCCATCCCAGGCCTTGATACCGCCACTCAGGTTAATTACCTTCTTAAAGCCTTGGTCCTTGAGTTGTTGAGCCGCCACGCGGCTCCTGCCTCCGATTGCTCAATAAACCACCACGGGTTTTTCCGGGTCGAGTTGATCCAGTGACTCTTCAAGCAGGGGGAGAGGGATGAGCTTGGCCCCGGCAATATGGGACTTTTGATATTCAGAAGGCTGGCGAACATCAAGGATCTGCACATCCTCGTTCGAGTTCTTCAAAAACTCCTGTACTTCATGGCTCTTCATCGAGTTGACGGGGGTAAAAAACTGTTTCCAGCGCATGGGAGACCTCATCTAGCATTTTAAAATTGCACATAAAAAAGAGGATCAAACTCTTCTGATTGTATCGTATGCACAAAAAAGATCAAGTTTGATTCGTGCCCGGTTAAGAAATTCATGGTAAACTCAAAAATTCTTATTATTTTCACCGGAATTATTGACAACAGCAGGTAATATCCACTGCCCGTAATGGGTAGTGTAAGGTTTAAGCTTAAAAAGGAAAGGTATGAGTAAGTACTGGAGTAATAAAGTTCGGCAGTTAGAGCCATATGTCCCAGGAGAACAGCCAAAGGTTGACAATCTGGTCAAGTTGAACACAAATGAAAATCCCTATGGACCGTCTCCAGAAGTTTTGAAAGCCATGCAGGAGCAGGTTGGCAACAATCTTCGTTTATATCCCGACCCCAATTCAGAGTTACTCAAAGAAGCAATTGCAGAGTTTTACAATATCGAAACGGAAATGGTTTTTGTCGGTAATGGGTCTGATGAGATATTAGCGCATACCTTTCAGGCACTTCTCCAGCAGGAGAAGCCCATTCTTAGTCCTGACATATCCTATAGCTTTTATCCGGTCTATTGCCGGCTCTACGATGTTGACTGTCAGACTGTACCACTGGGAGAAAATTTTGAGATTCGCATCGAAGACTATTTTCGCGACAATGGCGGCATACTCCTCGCCAATCCCAACGCACCAACAGGCAGGTTGCTCGAGCTTGATGATATTGAAGAACTTTTGCAGCAGAACCGGCAATCAGTTATCGTCCTCGATGAAGCATATATCGATTTTGGAGGACGTTCAGGTGTTGAACTCATTGAACGCTATGACAATCTCCTCGTCATCCAGACCCTTTCCAAATCACGTTCGCTTGCCGGGTTGCGCGTCGGCTTTGCATTGGCACAAAACAATCTCATCGAAGCGCTGGAACGGGTGAAAAACAGCTTCAATTCCTATCCTCTCGATCGATTAGCCATTGTCGGCGGAGCTCTAGCCATGCGCGACCGGGAGTATTTTGAAAAGACCCGAAAGAAGATTATGGCAACCAGAGAGAAGATGACGGCTGAGCTAATCGAGCGTGATTTTACCGTAATACCTTCACAGGCAAACTTTGTATTTACACGAAATGATCGCTTGGACGCATTGACTCTGAGCGCCGCTCTGCGCGGGAAAAACATCCTCGTCAGGCACTTCCAGAAACCTCGAATTGACCAGTTCTTAAGGATTTCCGTAGGTACTGAGCAGGAGTGTGATCGTCTTGTTAAAGCGCTGGATGAAATTATGAGTTTCTAGTATACTAAAACAATGAGTAAGGAAGATTTTGAACTTATGCTGGAAATAATCGATATTTTGTACTACACTGCAGCACAAATGTCCTACATTGTCTACATCTCAACACGTCAGTTGTCAGGATGTTCTTCTTGAGAATTTTGCAATTCAAGTAGGTTGCCGTTTTTTTTAATGCTTGGCAAACAAAGTCGAATATGATGAACAACAGGAGAAGCACGAGTGAGAGATAACGGAGAAATATTTAGAGCACTAGTAGTTGAAGAGACACCGTCGGGGGAATTTGTTTTAAATGTTAAACGAAAGGCAGTAAAGGATCTGCCGCCAGGCGATGTTCTTATCCGCGTGAACTATTCTTCTGTGAATTATAAGGACGCACTGTCGGCAATTGGTAACAGAGGTGTCACGAAAAAATACCCCCACACCCCAGGCATCGATGCCTCTGGTATTGTAGCCGATAGTGACAGCAACAAATTCTCCAAGGGAGATGAAGTTTTGGTCACCGGCTATGATCTTGGCATGAATACCTGCGGGGGATTCGAAGAGTACATCAGGGTTCCGGCGGATTGGGTTGTGAAGTTGCCTGAAAAACTCAGTCTTGGAGAGGCGATGATCTATGGTACGGCCGGATTTACAGCAGCCATGTCGGTCGAGTCTGTGGTCAATGATATCGGTCCTCGAGATGGTGCCATTCTTGTTTCCGGAGCCAGTGGGGGCGTAGGGTCGCTGGCAGTGGCCCTTTTGGCCAGACTCGGTTATAAAGTAGTGGCGGTTACTGGTAAGCGTGACGCTAAGAAATTTCTGAAGAAACTGGGCGCAAGCAAGATCATCGGGCGTGAAGAAGCTATTGACACGAGCGGCAAGCCTATATTGAAGGCCCAATGGGCCGGAGTCGTCGATACCGTGGGTGGGGAAACCCTGGTAACCGCCATAAAGTCCACCCAACTTGGCGGAACCGTCACCTGTTGCGGTAATGTGGCATCACCGGATTTACCACTTTCGGTATATCCATTTATCCTTCGAGGGGTAAAGCTCGTCGGTATAGATTCGCAGAACTGCCCCATGGAACGCCGCCAGACGATCTGGAATCTCCTGGCGGATCAGTGGAAAATTGATAGCCTGCTTGACCTCTGTGAAGAAATTGGTTTAGACGGTGTCGAACATCATGTCAAGGAACTGCTCCACAGTAAGCAAAGGGGGAGAGTCGTCGTCAATCTCGAGGCTTGAAATAATTATATAAAAACCAGCTCAAACGAAAAAAAACCCGCTTTCAGTTACCCAGAAAGCGGGTTTTTTTACAAACTTCACTTTTTTGGGATAAAAGACTAACTACTCTTGAAATGAGCTGTCAAAAAGCTTTTTGATGGCATCACGGCCGGCATCACTTAGATATCGGGTGCCGGAGCCTACAAAAGTGTCATACTCTATTCTTGGCGAATCCTCCTGCCACTCACTCTTCCAGGTAAACCATTTTTTCGTAGGTTGGTCGAAAACGTGGAGCGGGCGATTGAACATCTTTGCCAACTCGACAGCCCAACCGGTGCCGCCCTTAACGGAGCCGTCGTCCTGAATGGTGCCTACGACGAAGACCTGATGGCCGCTGTTGACCATGTGAAAGATGGTCTGGAGTACCTTTCTGATTTTATCGGTCTCATAATAGGTCCTGTTAAGCATGCGTGAAGCTAACTCCATACTGATATCGCCTCGCTCAAGTTCGGATTGGCTGAGGACGACGCTATTTTTATCACGAGACAATTTATGTCCCTCAAAGGTGTAAACTATTTCATTGAGTCCATACTGTTCAGCCAATTCGCCAAAAGTTGCTTCGGCTCCCTTGAGACCGCCGTGATAGAGAGTGCATTTAGATTTTTCCATGAAAAATACTCCTGTTAATAGTCGAAGTTTGAAGTTGTAATTGTTTTGATATTTTTTTTATAAAAAAGTATCAACATGTCGTTATTGGAAATAGTTATGCGGCAATCTATATCCTGTTGAGCCTAAAGGCAATAATGATCTTCATAAAGTTGGCCAGTTTGATGATCTGCAGTATTCCAAGTCAGCAGCCATCTCACCATGTTTATTTACTTGCTGACAAAAATACCCGGGTTGGTGAAGGATACCCTTCAATTGTCAGCGATGGGTCCTGCGGGTCGATAAAGTCGCTGTAGGATTCGAAGGTCATCCAGGCGGTTCTTCGCTGTTCATCATTATTCATTGGGTGCGAGTAGAACAGGCGTGGTTCCTTGAAACCGGCTCGCTGCAGCCAGTTGACAAGGCATGCACCAGTCGGTACGAAGTATGTACCTGGTACTTTGGCATAGGTCTTCTCCGGGAAAAGGGCGTAAGGACCATCACCGGGTATGGCTTGGGATTCAAGTAAAAGCTTTCCACCTGGCTTGAGGGTTGCATGAATATCCTTGAGAACTTCGACAGGAGAGATGCGGTGATAGATAATACCAAGTAGAAAAATCACGTCGAAGGTCTCCGGAAAAAGACTGATATGCTCAACTCCCAAAAGATCAATGTGCAGATCCTCTACATCGGCCATATTGCGAAGGGCCTGGAAGCAGTAATAATGTTGTACCGATGGTTCAAGCCCCAAAACCAGCTTTGGCTGATAGGAGAGCATGCGAAACATATAGTAGCCGTTATTGCAGCCGATGTCGGCTATCACCTTATCCTTAAGATCGGGAAGTTCAGGAACGAGACGCTGCCATTTCTTCTCACTGCGCCATTCGGCATCGATATCGATCCCAAAAACTGAGAAAGGCCCTTTACGCCAAGGCATGAAAGCCTGCAATTGCTTTTTTATCAGTTTGCGATCTTTATCGTCCACCTCTTCCGGCAAGCCTATTTCTATGGTATCGCTATTACAATCAACATGCTGCGCTTTGAATTGAGAAAGAATCTGACATGGATTCCGATAGCGCAAAAAACCCTTTTTCTGCTGATTGACCCAGCGCTGTCTAGCCTCATGTTCTGCAAGTATGGTGTCGGCGAAAGGGGAGGCTGGAAGTAGCGATAGATATTCCATGGCTGTTAGTCGACCTCTGGCTTGATGGCCACGAAGGAGGCAAAGTTAAACCATTGAAAATAGCTTTCCACGGAGGTGAACCCTACTTTGTGCAGAAGAGTTTTATTTTCCTCTATGGAGAAAGGAATCAGTACATTTTCCAGAGCCTCTCGTTTTCTGGCAATTTCTAATTCGGAATAACCTTTCTTACGTTTGAAGCGGTGATAGAGTTCAATGAAAATTCGATTAAACAATGGGTCGTGGCAGATTGTTTTTTCGCTTAGAATAAGGACTCCGCCCGGGCGGAGGTTGGCATAAATGGTGGCAAGAAATTCTTCACGCAGCACTGGTCTGATGAATTGCAGGGTATAGTTGAGGATGAACGCCCCCGTTTCCGGCAGATTAATCCGGGTAATGTCTTCTTCTTGGAAAGAGATTTTCGTATTCTTTTGGTAGTTCTTAGCTTTCAAACGTCCTTTCTCAAGCATGGCGGGAGAGTTATCGACTCCCAGATAACTTATGGTATTGTTGTTTAGGAGACGGCAAAACTCCAATAAGGTGGTGCCTGTAGCACATCCCAGATCGACAATTTGATCGTAATCTTTAAGCAGTGCATCTAAAAGGGAGGCGGTTGCCCGAATCACCTCATGGTAAAAGGGGATAGAACGATCAAGCATGTCATCGAACACTTCGACAACCCGTTCGGAAAAGACAAAATCCTCGTTGACAGAATCATTACGGTAAATTGTATCTTTATCTTTTTCTGACATTTTTTCGCATTTGTTGATAACAGTGTTCAACGATTATATTTTTCTACCCTTAACAATCTACCTGGAATAAACGGATGGTGCATCGCTAATATGCACCATCATTTAGGTTGAAAATCCTACTACGCAAGCCGCAGCTGCCTGATAAGCACCAAAAGAGGGTGAGAATATGCTATGTTGCCAGAAGAAAGTCAATACTCGATTTAAGAAATTCGGAATAGACGCAAATCTAGATTTTAGCCAACTGATTTAGGCTGATCAGCAATTGGAACAACCGCTATCTTGATAAATTTCAGTTAAGAATAACTGTTACCTCGATACGATTAGAAGACGTCATGCACCTTGGTATCGGCACATAGGCAATGAGGTGCTGTCTTAACAAAGGAACATAGTAATACCGGATTTGAAATGACTACTTCTCCTAAAAAAAATTCGCTGCTCTGCCCCAATTGCCGCAAACTTATCAGCCGTTCAGCTTCACGGTGCCCCTATTGCGATATTACCAATCCCTCAGCGTGGTGGAAAAATACTTTTTTAAGCTCGAACAGAACGAAGGACGAATATTATGTCCGGGCGATCATTTATGTCAATGTGGCCATGTTTGCGCTCTTGGTCCTGGTCGATTTTCGTCCATCTACTTTCAACTTTAGCCCTTTCGCCTTTCTTTCACCAAGTAACAACGCTCTTCTGATTTTTGGTTCTACAGGTTCGATACCGCTTTTTCAGCTTGAGCGTTGGTGGTCACTGATATCTGCTAATTATTTACATGGCAGTTTGCTGCATATTCTGTTCAACATGTTGGCGTTTTCTCAACTCGCTCCCTTTGTCCAACGTGAATTCGGCAATAACAGAATGATCGTAATATACACCTTGGGTGGGGTGGCCGGCTACCTGCTTTCCGCCATTGTCGGAGTAAAGTGGACCATTGGGGCGTCCGCTGCCGTCTGCAGCCTGATTGGCGCATTGCTCTATTATGGTAAAAGCAGGGGCGGTCGGTTTGGTCAGGCGGTATTTAGCCAGATAGGCGGTTGGGCTATAGGTATCGGAATATTCGGGTTTTTAGTTCCTGGTATTAATAATTGGGGCCACGGCGGCGGCATGGCTGCTGGTGCCTTGCTTGGCTACCTCTTCGGTTACCGTGAACAAAGAAGGGAGTCCATGGCCTTGAAATATCTGGCCATGGCCTGCATTTTGACAACAATCTTGACCCTGATCTGGGCTGTTACCAGTGGTTTTTTTCTCCTGCTCTGGAGAGTCTAAAACTACATAGCCATACTATGTTTTTGCCAATGTGTCTTGAGTGTGCAAAGTCCTGGCAACAAATTGCTGTATAGTATGTTCATCTTTTTCAGGAAGAAACATAAAGGTGACATGGGAAGCTATCTGTCCATCCACTTCAGACTCTTTGACAACCCAGGACAGGGCTTTGATGGGCTCTGATTCGTCGTCCACCGTGAAGGTTAGCAAAACTTCCTGATTGGTTCTTCTGCTTGAATCATTTGGTCTAAGATAGTGCATACCGTAGACACTTATATCAATGGCTTTGACGGTTTGCTCTTTTGTCAGAAATTCCTCAGTAACCGTGAAATTTACCGCTGCCCTCGGTGCTGTTCTCCGTTCTTCGTCCGACATTTCTCCTCCTCTTCCAGTGAAGCTGGTCCAAGAAAAATCATTTCGTAGGTTTATCTAACTGTCTTGAGCGCCTTACCATATATTTAACAAAAAATGAAGAGTGGAATACGTTAGGCTGTGTTTTGTTTGCACTTAAAACTGTTGTCAAAACAGCTGAGCATAATCATATTAAGCATTTCACGAGCATTACCGCCGGGTATTCTATACAATATATTGGTTCAAGGGACCATAGCATGACAAGAAATACACTTGCGATGTGCCGATTCTCCTTGTATACATTGCTCAGATTAAATTGAACATAGTGAAGAGAAAAGGTGATTTTCTTCAAGATTTTCAACTTGTCACGATCAAGATAATGATGGCAGAAGATGCACTTTTGCTCCACGTAAACAAAGAAGAATTGTTCTTGACAATAAAATGTTGTCGAGGATTGTGAAGAGCTTCAAAAAACAGGTTAACTCATGTCCAACGAAATAGATTTAGATGAGATATTTGGGAAATATAAGTCAGATCCCTACGATTATATTGATATTTACGCAGTCCACACCGGAGTTGTTAGTTTTAAAGTGGAAAAAGATGCGGAGGTGAATTCCATCAGTGGAGAATGGCAACATATACCTGGTACACCGCTATATGAGATAAACAGGGAGCGTAATCCCAAGTTGATTCACTCCTATGTTAACGGTACTGTTTCTGAAATAAATCATGACCTCCAGGGAGCATTTGTCGAAGCGGGTGAGAAATTGATGACTATCCGCCACCCGTTGAAGAAAAAAGAGATCATCGAAAACATTCTCAAGGAGGTTCTCTATCTATTTCCAGCGCCGGAAAAAGCCAAGTATTTTTTTGCTCTGGACATCCAGTCACGGATTGATAAGAAAGGTGCCCGTTCAGTCGCTATTACTCCGGGGGATGAAATCTTGACGATGTCGCTGATGAAGCGGGACACTCCTATCTATTACAAAGGGGAGCCGGGTATTATTCATTCCGTGTACTTCAAGCCTGGTATTTCTGTTGAACAGGGGACCCCTCTCATTGGCGTATGCGCCCCGGACAAGGTGCCAATGATCCAAAAAATCATTACCAGGGTAAAGGCCGAATGGGACGCAATCCATTGAATTCGCCGCCATGCATGATTTGCAACTGACGGCGACGGAAATTCAGCGATATATTCAGGAAGAGGAGCTGCCCCGGCGTTGTAAAAGCGTACTGGCTAGTGATGCCGCTGAAATAATGCGGTACGGCTCATTCGTTGGCTCCGAGGTAGAGTTGCATGCTTGCCTTGGACGAGCCATGGACCATGGCCGCCTGTATATCGATTCCCGTGAGAAAAGCGGTAAATCTGTACATAACGGCCGAATAATTCTTGCCGAAACTCTCACCAAATCTAAAGGTCGTTTCACCAGAAGTTGGCATGCTCCCCACGGAGGATTGTGGGGCTGTCTGGTGCATGCTCCCACACTTTTACCGAGATCCACCATGCTGCTCTCACTCGCCCTGGGAGTTTCAGCCTGTGAGGCAATCCGTAAGGCAGGAATAGATGAGGCGCACATTCGCTGGATCAATGATATAATTGTTGGTGAAGCAAAGCTGGCAGGTTTTCTGGTAGAGAGCCACACCGGACCGCGTTGGCGAGAGAATTTCCACTTGATAGGATTCGGTATCAATGTAAATAATGAATCGTTTCCTTCTGAACTTGAAGATACCGCCACATCACTTCGAAAAATTCTTGGTAGATCGCTGAGCCTCTCCGATTTCTGCCGCGATTTCATCGCAAATCTTGCCTGGAATATCGGTCTTCTCTATTTTGTCGAAGCTCGCTGGCCTGACTGGCCGGAGACGTGCGTATTTGACATCCATCCTGTACTTGCCAGTTGGCAGGAATTGACCGACTCCATCGGCAGGGAGGTGACATTTGGTTATGATGTCATGGAAAAACCACAATACAATGCCAAGGTAACCGGAATTTCAGAAGACGGCGGCTTGCAGCTGCTCTTGCCGGATGGTACCTCGACCATCGAGCATAGTGGAGAAATCCGTTATGTGCCTAAAAGTAAGTATTTCTGAGGGTTTGTCAGGCGAGCCTTTTTTTGACCGCTTTCCAGGAGTGGATATCCCGTTGGAATATAGATCTGCCATAACTATGCAGCATTGGCAGGGACTGGCGGATGGCCTGTCTCGAGAATTTAAGACGGTGCAGGCGATCAAGGGGGTCTGTGAGGGCAGAATGGAGAAGACGGATTGTGCCCGTGGAGAGATCGCGTAATGTACCTTCCACCTTTTCTTTGCACCTGCTGCAGACCAGGCCGGCTCCCACTTGAAGAAAAGAGTACTGTTCTGCTACATCAAAGGTGTTGCCGCAGCGACAGCAGTGAGAAAAATCGGGACGATAACCAAGAGTGTCAAACAATCGGAGAAGAAAAACCGTACAGATTTCCAGATCTGATCGCTGATCGGCCAAGGATTGCAACGCCCAGTGGAGAAGATTGAATACTTTTAGATCACCTTCACCCTCAACTGTAGCAAGCAGCAGTACTTCGCGAATCAATGTCGCCGCGACATAGCTTTCAATGTTGCTGCGAATTTCGATAAAGCTGGAATGTAGTTCAGCCTCGATGACAAATACGAGAGAGGAATGTGTTTTTTGCTGGTAGGAAAGGGCGAGGTGAGAGAATAATTCAAGTTTATTGAGAAAGCGTTTCTTGCTTTTGTTTGCTCCTTTGGCAATTCCGGTAATTTTTCCGAAATCTCTGGTGTAGAAGGTAATGATTTTATCTGATTCGCCATGGTCACGGCTATTTAGGACAATAGCTGTCGTTTCCCTGCTGATTGAAGACATACTAGCTCGGATTGCTCACCAGCCGAGGTTGCCGGGTATGCGAGGCGCGAAGCAAGGAGCTATATTTGCCTATGCCTCTTGCTTTGGCAACGCTGCAAATTCGGTGAGATCGGCTGGCCTTTGGTGAACATTGTGTTGATTTGAGGAGGTAGAAAATCAGAAGCCTAGAAGTCGGAATCTCAATATATTTTTTGAAATTAAACACAATGTTCATGAGAAATCCGGGCTAAAGGAGATTATTGATTAAGGGAGGTTGAGCCTGATCGTACCGTTATGGGGTGGTGGCAGGTCAAGTCTGTAGCCATCGAAAAAAAGATCCACCTCTGTGTCGGCCGGTAGTAACAGGGAAATTTCTTCGTCAGCATACCAGCTCTGGGTTGCACCTTGTTCATAGGATTCTTCCACCGGTAAAGCATCATCGATGGCAATGGTAATAGTGGTATCTTTGAGGAAGTCAATGGTGAGAAAATATCTTGTTTCCGGTAATTGTTTTTCCAGCTTGGTCTCCAGGCTGCTCTCTACAGTACTAGGAGAGTTGGTTTCGCTGACTGTTGGTGAATCTTGTTGAATCTGGTCCAGCTGATCATTAACGTAGCCGACCGGATTTAATGAAGAATAGTAGAATAAATAGGCGGTGACGGCAACTATTAGCAGTAATCCGATGACGAGAACCGGGCCGGACGCAAAGGATGGTCCGCTGGCCATGGGATTGATCTGCTTTTCCAATTTTGATGGTGGAATGAATGGTTGCTCTGCCGCCGGTGTTGTCCGTTCCTGATCAAAACGTGCCAAGACATATTCCGGTTCCAATTCAAGACATTTGGCATAGAGGGTGTAAAAACCACGAGCAAAGGTTTCTGCCGGCAGGGAATCATAGTCATCGTTTTCCATTGCCTCAAGGGTCCGTGGTGGAATCCTTGTCTCTTGGGTAATTTCTTCTCGAGAAAAATTCTTTTCTTTCCGCTGGCGCTGCAGGTATTCGCCTAGCGATTCGCCAGATCTTTGTTGCTTCTCCTCGGTCATTACGAGTTCCTCTTGCAGTTAGCCGGCAAATGAACAGGATGGCAATAATTAATCCACGGCCTCAGGGACTATAACATTTTTTTGATGTAACTGCCTGTTTTGATTTGCTCGACCCATTTCTTGTATTCCTCCTGGAATTTGCTTTCCATGAGTTTTACTCTAATATCATCCTTTACCGTTTCGAAATGTGCCTGCATGCTCTCCTCATCGTCTTGTCGGGAAAGTAGCTTGAAAAACTGGAAACTGTTTGGTGTTTCAATTACCGGACTTATTTCCCCGACATCAAGGTTAACTATGGCATCCCGCATATATGGAGCAAGTTCATTTTCTTGAAAAATTCCCAGATCACCGCCGTCTTCGGCAGAGGGAAGGTCAGATTCTTGGCGGGCGAGCTTGCTGAAATCTTCACCGTCGAGAACTTCTTGCCTGATTCGCTCTGCACGCTGACGAGCTCGCGCTTTATCGGCTGCCAACAAATCTTCAGATTGTTGAACTTGCTCGGACTCACCCCAGGAAAAACCCATTTGGAGAAGATAAAAACCGCCCTGAGCGATCTCTTCGGCATACTGGTTGTCATAATATTCTTTGACCATTTCATCGGTTACGACAACCTTCGAGCGCACTTCGTAAAGAATGAGTTTATCGCGAAGAAGTTTGTTGCGAAGATCTGTTTTGTATCTTTCTTCCGACAGACCTGTTTCCTCTAGTTTACGTAGAAACTCCTGGTGAGAAACCCCTATTTTTTCTAAATTTTTCTGGTAACTGCGCTGGAGTTCCACATCTGTGATCTTAACATTGGCGGTAGCTGCTTGCTGATTTATGAGCCGTTCGGTTATTATCTTGGAGAGAACTCTTTGGCGAGCTTCCTTCATATAATCCTTTCGTTTCTCCTCTGGAGCTTTTTCCTGGACCCGGTCGAGATACTCTTTGCCACTTTCTTCAAGTTCCGAGAGCGTAATAATGTCATCGTTCACTACTGCGACGATGCGGTCGAGCATTTCTGCAGTGCCGTGAACGGGATATGAAAGAAGAGCGCCCAAAAGAACTGTCAAGGTAATAAAAAACGATTTTGGGCTGGATATATTTAAAATCATAGCAATACCATAAGATGTGTGGATAGTGAACATACGTTTATAGTAAATATTACACAGAGTATCAAGTAATTATCGTAACTGGTTCAATTCTCATTAGAATCTGCTCAATCTTAAGTTGTATATTTATCATTAAATACTTTTTTTAAAAGATCAGTAAGGATCTGGCCAAAAGTTGAAGAAGCAGGGATGAAACAAGCTCAGGAATTTCGAATCATCTATATTTAAGCAGTTTCTAAAAAAAAGGAAGCCATCCGTATTGACTGTTGCACGGCTTATTGGCATTATATTTTTGTGCTTTAAGAATAATCCGTGTACTTTTGGGCTGCGGTTGAAATACTATCGGGAGTTGGATGATGTTACAATTACGATGTAAGTTGATAGCGGTGATTTTTTTGCTAATGGTGATTCTAGCAACGCCTTTGCTGGCTGCGACGAAAATGCCCGAGTTTGTCCTGCCTGATGCTACGAACGGCCAAAAAATAGACAGTCGTTCCTTTGAAGGTATGGCCCTTATTCTTACCTTTTTTGCCACCTGGTGCCCGCCCTGCATAGAAGAAGTACCGGCCTTAATTAAACTCCAAAAAAAATACGCTGCTGAAGGCTTTTCGGTAATTGGCCTGTCCGTTGATCAGGGGGGTGCCAAGGTGGTGAGAAGAATGATTGAAAAAAGGGCTATTAATTATCCGGTCGTCATGGCTGATGCTCAGGTAATGCAGGATTTTGGTGGTGTGTACGGAATACCGGTTGCTTTTCTGATTAATAAAGAGGGAAATGTGGTGAAGAAATATACCGGTTACATTCCCATATCTGTTCTGGAAAAGGATCTTCAACAAATTCTTTAGTGACAGCGCGTGGCACCTGCTGGATTTGGCAATGGTCATGCTGGTTCGAAGAGCAGTATATTCATTATTCGAACCGGTAAGGTGCACTTGTGCGTTAACCTTAGTGAGGTAGGTAGTGGAATTTATTAAAGCCGTGGTTCTTGGCATCGTTCAGGGATTGACAGAATTTCTGCCGATCTCCAGCTCTGGCCATCTTGTAATCGGTTCGGAAATCCTCGATTTTCAAGGCAAAGGAGTTGCTTTTGATGTTTTTTTGCATATGGGGACACTTTTATCGGTTGTTCTGGTGTTCCGCAAGGAGCTGGCTGCCATGCTTGCCGCACCCTTCAAATATATGCAGGCTGAACGAAGTGAAGAGGTCATGCATAATATGAGGTGGAATGTATTTGTGGTGATTTCAGTCCTACCAGCCGTGGTTTTTGGTTTGTATCTCAAGGATTCGATTGAGATGATTTTTTCTAATCTGCTTCTTGTTTTCAGTATGCTTTTCATAACTGGAGTTCTCATGATTTCAAGCAGATATTTACGTGGCAGAAATATTTCCCTGCAAGGACGTCACGCACTTATCATGGGCTGCGCCCAGGCAATGGCGATAATGCCAGGACTTTCCCGTTCCGGATCGACAATTTTTGCTGGTATGGCCATGGGAGTGGACAGACAGGTTGTTGCCCGTTTTTCCTTTATCATGTCTATACCGGCCATATTGGGAGCCATGGTACTACAGCTTGGAGACCTCCTTCAATCTCCACCTACAACGGCTTCTCTTGTTAATATTGCAGCAGGTACCGCAGCCTCGGCGCTGTCCGGTTATCTCGCAATTATTCTGCTTCTGGATGTCGTCCGTAGAAATAGACTGCAATGGTTCGGGTATTATTGTCTGGTGCTGAGCGGAGCGGGTTTCCTCTATTTTCTGTTGAGTTGAAATGTCACTTTCCCATGGATCTCTACCCTATTAATCTCAATATCAAAGATACCGTCTGCTTGGTTATTGGCGGCGGCGATGTCGCCGTGCGCAAAATAGATGAGCTCTGTTCTTGTGGGGCAAGGGTAGTGGTTATCAGCCCTGAGGTATTACCGGCTGTCGAACGGATGGCTGATGAGGGAAAGGTTAAATGGCATTCCAGAGAATACACCAGGGGAGATCTAGAAAATGCTTTTCTGGTTTTTGCTGCCACCAATAATCGGAACGTACAACAAGAGATTGAAGTTGAAGCCGGAGAAAGAAATATTTTGTTCAATAGCGTTGATGATCCGGATGCATCTTCTTTTCATGTACCTGCCAGGGTACGTCGAGGCAACTTTCTGCTGACTATATCCACAGGTGGCGGCAGCCCAGCCCTGTCCGCTCAGCTTCGCAGACAGCTCGATGCGGAATATGGCCCCGAGTATCAGCAATTCGTTGACTTATTAGGGGGTATACGAAAGCGAATTGTTGCCGACGGTAAGCGGGCGGAGTCTCATAAATTACTCTTTGAAAAGCTTCTCCAACTGAATATACTGACGCAGATACGAGATCGGGACTGGATAGCGCTAGAGAGGGATCTATGCGCCATCCTGCCTGACGAAATAGACGTCAGGGAGCTGTTGGATCCGATACGACAAGTGAATCAGTGTGATGGATCCTTGGAGTAATACCGGAAGGTGATTTTTTTCCTAACCAGACAGGCAGAATAATGATATCCGCAATAAATTACTATTTATTCCAAGCAATAATCATTGTAACCGTGGCTGCGACCGGCGCCTATCTGGTCTTTTTTGTCAACCAGAAGGAGAAAGTACGGCGAGTGGCGCGAAGTATTCTGCTTTGCTCAGGAATTCTCCAAACATTATATATAGTAACAAGATATTTTCTTTCCGGTCATACGCCGATTACCAGTGAACACGAATCGGTATTCTTCTTTGTATGGGCTACTACCTGGGCGTATTTGTCTTTTCGCTGGCGATACACAGTGAAAAATTTTGGCACGTTCACCTCAATACTCATATTGATCCTGGTTCTCATCTCTGCTACAGCCTCTCGAGAGGTAATTCCTCTCCCACCAGAGCTACGAAGTTGGTGGTTGCCAGTGCATGCCGGAATAACTATAGTTGCCTACGGTTTTCTGGGGCTGGCGTTTATCGGTGGCTTCATGTATCTGATCCAGGAGTGGGAGTTGAAGAGTAAACGTCTAGGTTATTTTTTCTCCAGACTGCCATCACTGAATGCACTTGATCAGTTGAACAATCATTGTCTAACCACTGGTTTTATCTTTTTGACTTTGGGTATTTTAAGCGGAACACTTTGGGCCAAACAAATTGTCGGCAGCTATTGGCGTTGGGATCCAAAGGAAATCTGGTCCATTATAACCTGGTGTATCTATCTTATTCAATTTCACCAACGCATGACCGTAGGCTGGCGAGGTAAAAGGGCGGCAGTAATGGCCATAATTGGCTTCTGTGCCGTCATTTTTACCCTCTGGGGAGCAACTTATCTGCTGGGAGGAGATCATTCCTATGCCGGCTGAGAGGATCGTGCTCGTGGGAGTGAACCATAAGAATACTCCGGTGGAAGTGCGTGAACGAATGGCTCTTACCGAAGGGTATGAGGAGCCTCTGCTACGGCTAAAAAATATTCCGGGATGCAAAGAGTGTTATCTGCTGTCTACCTGTAACAGAGTCGAACTTCTGCTGGTAACCAATGTTGCTCAAAAAGTCGAAGATGCAGTGATCGGCTTCCTGTTCGGTGACCATGTTAATCTGGATAAGTGTAGGGACTATCTCTATGTCTATTATGACGACGAGGCTGCACATCATCTCTTCATGGTGGCGGCAAGTCTTGACTCCATGATCGTGGGCGAGGCTCAGATTGTTGGCCAGATTAAAGAGGCATATCGTTATGCCGCCGGCTTGAATTGTACCGGGGCTCTACTCAATAAACTTTTACATAAGTCATTTTCCGTTGCCAAACGCGTCCGCAATGAAACCGGAATAGGTACATCTGCCGTATCCATCAGCTATGCAGCTGTCCAACTTGCCAAAAAAATATTTGGCGGGCTGGAGGACAAAAAAGTACTTATTGTCGGGGCAGGCGAGATGGCAGAGCTTGCTGCGGAACACCTTGTCGGCCAGGGAATTGCTGGAGTCGTGGTTGCAAATAGGACACTCAGCAGGGCGGTCACTCTTGCTAAACGTCTTAATGGTAAAGCAGTTGCACTTGATGAGTTGACCAGTCAACTGGAAGAGGTGGATATAGTTATCAGCTCCACCGGCTCAACTGAGTTTGTGCTGACTAAGCAGGAGGTAAAATCAATCATGCGCTTGCGGCGCAATGAACCGCTTTTCTTTATCGATATTGCTGTGCCCCGTGATCTCGACCCCAGTTTAAGTGATCTTGATAATGTCTTTCTCTACGACATCGATGACTTGACCCATGTTGTCGAAATGAATAAATCGGAACGTCAGAAAGAGGCTGTTAAGGCAAAACGGATTGTCGATGAAGAAGCCATAAAATTTCAGCACTGGCGAGAGGGTATGGCTGTTGCACCAACCATCCGGGCCATGCGTAGCAAGGTTGAGATGATTTGTGAGGAGGAACTTAACCGAACGTTTGCCAAAATGCCGGAACTGACAGAAAAAGAAAGAAAAAACCTCGAGAAAATGACCCGAGCCATAGCTTCCAAGGTATTGCATGATCCTCTGCAATATTTGAAGAATGATGATTGTGAGCGGAGCAATGAAAAAAAAGTCTATAATCTCCGCAATATTTTCAAACTCAAAGATGGTAAAGAAAAGGAAAATTGAAGATCTGCTCGAAGATGAGTGGTACCATGTTCGTTTCTCAGGCGAGATTCCCGAAGTCGCATTACACTCCTCCATCCATTTTCTCTCCGAAGATAGTGAAGGACCAGGGATTCAACTGGATGTAGACACTCTCAACTACCTTCAGGGCGCAGTTATTGCCCGCTACCGCGAAATAATCTTCCGGGACATAACACCGGAAAATAAAGACAAGAGCATATACCGGGGTGTACTTAGGGCAATTGCCAACTGGCGACGTTTGAAACGTTTTTGTCATCGCCATGAGTTGAACTATTCTGGGATAAAAACTGAAGTGGCCCAGCAGTTTCTTGTCTTTCTGGAAAATGAAATTACGAAGATGCCGGAGAAACCTGGCTCGACCAGCATAAATTGCAGTTTTGTCGACCTCGATTCCTTCGCCGGCGAACTGGGTGTCTGCCTAAAATCATTGCAAGAGAAGTTGAAGCCTATCTGCCTGAATATTTCCTAAACAGAGGTTACCGATCAATTGTCTTCCTGAAGTCTTTGGCGGCTTTTCCCCGGAACTCTGCCGCCGGGTATTTTTGGCTGTTTCTCTTCATTTTCCGTCGGGCTGCAGTGATGGGGTGAAGGTCAAACTTTCGGCACAGCATGGTGAGATAGATCATAACGTCGCCTATTTCCTCCTCAAGGTGTGTTATGTCAATGTTCTCTGTAGTGTTGCTTTCCTGGAGTGTTAACCATTGGAAAATCTCAACTATTTCAGATGCTTCAACGGAGAGGGCCATCGCCAGATTTTTGGGCGAATGATATCGGTTCCAGTCTCGCTCAGTAACGAATGCGTCTATGTCTTCCGTCAATTTTTCATACGACTGTCTATTTGTCATGGAATTTGTTGTCCTCTTCTGTTATGTCTTGGTTGATGCTCATGGAGAGCTTGCAATATCCGTATCAATATGAGCATTTTTTTACAAGCCCAGGAGCCATGTTAAAGTTGCTTTTCTAAAGCTCCCTGAGAAACAGCCAGATTCTCATTGAAGAGCAGAAAGGTCACACCTTTTGACCAGGCAACCTCGGTAGATCTATCATTAAAACTCTATAGATACGTATACCTAAACATGTTTGAACATGAGTACTGATTAAAATATTTTTCAGCAAAACGATATGAAATTACGCAAATCAATCTCAATAATTATTCTCTTGTTAATTTTTCTTTGTGGATCAGCATTTCTGGTTGCTGCGGAAGTTGATGAGAAGAGGAACGAGCTTATCGGCTATATGCTCTATAAACAGCTGCCATCAATTCATTTTAGCGATAAGGAAATGAATGATAGCCTTTCCGAGGCGTCTTTTGATCTCTACCTCAAGCAACTTGACTACCAGAAGCGTTTTCTTCTGCGAGAAGATGTTGATGAGTTGCGCCGCTATAATATGGAAATCGATGATAATCTCAAGAGCGGCGATACCATACTGCCGGAGATCGGTTTCTCCATACTTTCAGGACGCATTCTCCAAGCCAAACAGATTGTCGCAGATCTGTTGGTAAAAGGCTTTGATTACTCAAAAGAAGAGCTCTATGAAACAGATCCCGAGAAGCTTGAGTACGCTCAGAGCTTGGCTGAGCTTTCTGATCGCTGGCGAAAAATACTTAAAGCTCAGGTGATTTCTCGATATCTGGATCTTGTCGAGGAGCAAAAGGAAACAGAAGAGAAAGAAAGTGAAAAGGCAATGTGGAAACAGGCCATTGACAAGGTGGAATCACGTAACACCACATTTTTTACCCGGCTGAATCAGGAAACTCTGCAGGATCACTATGATCGCTTTTTTAACTCGATAACGCGGGGATTTGATCCACACACCAATTATATGCCGCCTGCTAAAAAAGAGGATTTTGATATTCACATGCGTGGCAGCCTTGAGGGTATTGGTGCCTTGCTGCGGGAGGAAGACGGCTATATTAAGGTGGTACGGATCATTCCTGGCAGTGCCTCAGCTCAGCAGGGTACACTTTTGGCGGAGGATATTATCCTGGCCGTTGCCGAAGGTGACGCGGAGCCGGTTGAAGTCACCGATATGCGCCTTCGCGAGGCTGTAAGGTTGATTCGTGGCCCCAAGGGAACTGAGGTGCGACTGACGGTAAAAAAACCGGACGGGACGACGGTTATAATTCCCATAATTAGAGACGTGGTCCAGATTGAAGAAACCTTCGTGAAGAGCAGCGTTCTCAAAGATTCTCTGGGAAGAAATATTGGCTATATCAAGATTCCCAGCTTTTACAGAGATTTTGAAATGTCACGCAATGGCGGCATTGCCAGGAATTCAACCGATGACACCAGAAAAGCCCTCGAAGAGTTAAAACAGGAGAACATTCGTGGCTTGATTCTCGATCTGCGTAACGATGGAGGCGGCTCGCTCGTTGATGCTGTCGACATTACCGGTTTGTTCCTGGAATCGGGGCCGGTGGTGCAGGTGAAAAACAGTTTCGGTACGCGCAAAGTACTTAGTGATACCGACAAGGAATTGGTTTATGACGGGCCGCTGGTTGTTCTGGTCAATCTTTTTTCTGCATCCGCCTCGGAGATTGTTGCAGCTGCTCTTCAGGATTATGGACGAGCAGTCATTGTCGGCGGAAAACATACCCACGGCAAAGGTACTGTGCAGACGATCATCGACATGAACGAGAATATTCCACTGTTGAATCTGCAACAATATGATGATCTCGGAGCAATGAAGGTGACCATTCAAAAATTTTACCGGATCAACGGCGGTTCCACTCAATTTAAAGGGGTTGAGCCGGATATTATCCTGCCAAGTCTTTATGACCACCTGCAGTCGGGTGAACAATACCTCGATTACGCTTTGCCCTGGGACCAGGTTGCTCCCGTGTCATTTAATCCCTATCAGCCCGGTTCGCTTGATATTAGTACATTGCAACAAAATAGCCGTGAACGTGTTGCCAAAGACGAGGGTCTCCAGCTTATTGCCGAACAGGCCGCTAAGTCGAAAGAGCGTATCGAGAAGACCAAAATCTCATTGAACCTCGAAGACATGCGGGAAGAGCGTCGCAAATCCAATGAAACATGGGAAAAAGTCGGCGACCATTACAACAGATTTCAACAGGACCAGCTCAACGACTTCGATTCACCTCAACCTGATGACCAGCCTGAAGAAGATAGCCCGGACTGGCAGGATGAATTGAGGCAGGATGCCTACATAGGTGAAGCAACGCGAATCGTGGCTGATATTCTGGCTGATAATTGATATTCTAAGGGATAATTTCCTTGCGGAGTTGATTGGAGCATTACGCAGATTATATTCTCTATGCGACCGCGATAGTCTTGCACAACTCGCACAATTGTTGTGCGAAAGATTGTGCTTGAAAAAGGCAAGGAAAAATGCTAAAAATGCAGGTCGATGAATGGTCATTCATTGTCGATATGTCTTTGATGTTGAATGATTCCATTGTTTAGTAGAGGTATTTTGAGATGGATCTGGCCGAAGCCTTGCGATATCATCGCAAGAAGATAGTTGGGCAATGGGTTGAATATACCTTGTCAACCTATAAATCTTCCCGCTTCTTTCGTCAGGAAGGAGATAAGTTCGCCAATCCCATAGGGGGCGTAACTAAAGATGCATTAGACGAGCTTTTTCTGCTTTTAGTGGAAAATACCGATCCTGAGACATTTGTAAAACCGATTGAAAAGATTGTGCGTCTGCGGGCGATTCAGGATTTTGCGCCGTCGCAGGCTGTTTCGCCTTTTCATGCAGTTAAGCATTTAACCAGAGAAATTCTGGCCAAAGACAAGGACCGTTGTCATTTGCTCAACGAACTCTATGATTTCGAGTTTGCTGTCGATATGGCTGTTCTTGCTGCCTTTGATATTTATTTAGATTCCCGCGAAAGACTCTATCGGGTGCGTTTGGAAGAGGTGCAGTCCGGCAGAAACATTTATACAGACAGCAAATGTCCGTCGGTTCTGTTGCGGGATGATCAGCTGGATGTAATTAAAAAAGTTGAGAGTAACTAACCGGTTACCGGGTTGTGTGTGAACGAGGACGATTAACCTTCCCGGGCACTAAAACTACATTTCAATTAGAGCGAGGTAAGAAATGAAGTACGCCTTTTCATTCCTGGCAGTCATAGGATTGGTCGTGATTGCAGGACTAGGTTCCCAGATACCGGGGATGCCATACCTGTTTGGGGTCGCACTACCATATCTGGCGTTGTTGATTTTCCTGGGCGGCTTTCTCTACAGAATAGTCGGCTGGGCCAAGTCGCCGGTTCCGTTTTCCATTCAAACAACCTGCGGTCAGGCAAAATCTCTGGATTTTATCAAGCACAACAGACTCGAGGCCCCGCATACCAACAGTGAGGTTGTGGCCCGCATGGCTTTGGAAGTCCTTACCTTCCGGTCGTTGTTCCGCAACACCAAATCCGAGATTCACGATGGCCCGCATCTTACCTATGAATCGTCGAAATGGTTGTGGATGTTCGCCTTGATTTTTCATTATTCATTTCTTGTTATTATCCTACGGCACCTACGGTTGTTTCTCAATCCGGTACCGGAATGGGTATCCTGGCTGGAAATCGGCGATGGGCTCTTTCAAGTGGGTTCGCCAACCTGGTACATAACCGATGTGCTCATTCTAGTCGGCGTGCTCTATCTCTTTGGGCGCCGTATTTGGAATACCAATGTACGCTATATGTCTCTGGTGAATGATTATTTCCCACTTGTGCTCATTTTCGGTATTGCCCTGAGCGGTGTACTGATGCGCTACGTGTTTAGAACCGATATCGATATTGCCAATATCAAAGCGCTCTCGGTTGGTCTGGTCACCCTGCAACCGGTAATCGGAGCTGAGATCGGGGCAATTTTCTACATCCACTTATTTCTTGTCTGCGTGCTACTGATCTACTTCCCTTTCAGCAAGCTCATGCACCTAGGCGGTGTTTTCCTTAGTCCGACCCGTAATATGAAGAACAACAGCAGGGAAGTACGACACATCAATCCTTGGAACGATCCGGAGATTAAACCGCACTCCTATGCAGCCTATGAAGATGAGTTCCGTGAGTTCATGGTCGATGCCGACTTACCCGTTGATAAAGAGCTGCCTCCGAAAAAGGATGAGGAATAAATACTTGACCCAATACTAGCTTATAAGGATAACAACGATGTCAGTTCCAAAACTAGAACAACTATCGAAAAGCGTAGTGCAGGGGCCGTCCTTGTTCACTGGGGCAGTACCGGCCAAGGACTGGATGGATGTACCTGCTGTTTTCAAACCGGGGAATTATGCTTACCCGGCCAAAAAAGACAAGGTGGAATACCTCAACAGCCAGAAAGGGCTTCATTTTCCCAACGCCCGGGAATGGTCGCCGGAGGATGACGACTGGAAGCTGCCGGAAAACTGGAAAGAGATAATTCTCAACGGTCTTAAAGAACGTCTTGAGAAATTCCGCTCCTTGAAGATTTTCATGGACTGCTGCGTGCGTTGCGGCGCCTGTGCCGACAAGTGTCATTTTTATTTGGGTACGGGTGATCCTAAAAATATGCCGGTCCTGCGGGCCGAGCTGCTGCGTTCTGTCTACCGAAACGATTTTACCCTTGGCGGAAAAATATTAGGAAAAATGCTGGGTAACCGGGAAATGAACGTGGGGGTACTTAAAGAATGGTTCATGTACTCCTATCAGTGTACCGAATGCCGACGTTGTTCCGTATTCTGTCCCTATGGCATCGATACCGCCGAGGTTACCATCATGATGCGGGAGATGCTGCATCTGGTAGGTATTGGTATCAACTGGATTTTAGAACCGGTCTCCAACTCAAACAGGACCGGTAACCACATGGGACTGCAGCCCCACACCTTCAAGGATAACGCTGAATTCCTCGTTGATGACGTGGAAAACCTCACCGGTGTACGTCCCAACGTCACCTTTAACAGAAAGGGAGCCGAGATTCTCTTCATCACTCCTTCGGCTGACGTATTTGCAGAACCAGGGCTATATACTGCAATGGGCTATATGATACTTTTTGAAGCCATTGGTCTGGACTACACTTGGTCGACCTATGCTTCGGAAGGCGGCAACTTTGGGTTGTTCACCAACAATGAAGCAATGAAGAAACTTAACGCCAAGATGTATGCAGAGGCCGAGAGACTCGGGGTCAAATATATTATTGGCGGTGAGTGTGGTCATATGTGGCGAGTTCTCCACCAGTATATGGATACCATGAATGGTCCTGCCGATTTTCTGGAGAAACCGGTATCACCCGTCACTGGCACCGTTTTCCAAAATGCGGCTTCAACCAAGATGGTACATGTCAGTGAATTCACTGCTGACCTTATCCGGCACGGCAAACTCAAATTAGATAAGAGCCGGAACAGTCATGTCAAAGCCACCTACCATGATTCCTGTAATACGGCCAGAGCCATGGGACTTGTAGAAGAACCACGATATCTACTTGACCATGTCGTAGACTGGGTGGAGATGCCGGAGAACACCATTCGCGAGCAAACCTTCTGCTGTGGCTCTGGTACCGGTCTGAATACCGATGAAATAATGGAATTGAGGATGCGTTCAGGTCTGCCCCGTGCCAACGCGGTAAAATACGTCAAGGAGAAACATGGTGTCAACATGCTCTCCTGTGTTTGTGCCATTGACAGGGCAACACTGACATCCCTCATGCAATATTGGAATCCGGAGGTTGAGGTGTGCGGTGTAACCGAGCTTGTTGCCAACGCAATTATACAAGAAGGTGAAACCCGTGGCGAAGAACTCACAGAAGGGCTTCGAACCCTGGTGTAAACCTGACCGTAAAGGAGTTTAATTAATGTATAATAAGAAATTGATCATACCCGGACTGATAATTTTTGTGGTCCTCGTTACCTCTCCCATCTGGTATAACGGTCTGCAGGCAGGTCCCATGCCAAAACCTGAACTACCCCCTGGTGGTGAACAAAATTGTGTGAGATCGGCTGCCTACATGCGTGACAACCATATGGTCTTGCTTAATGAATGGCGAGATGATGTGCTGCGCAACGGCAACAGAGTAAGCATAACCGTAGATGGCAAGGAATATCGCAAGGGATTGCAGTTGGCCTGCATGAAGTGCCACAGCAATAAAGAAAAATTCTGCGATTCATGTCATGAATATACATCCGTTAAACCATACTGCTGGGATTGTCATCTCTCTCCCGCTGATATAGCTTCGAAGGAGACGCTCTAATGGATAAGCAAAGAAGAAAATTCCTGAAGATTGCCGGCGCAACCGCACTTGCCGGTGTCAGCGCCCCTGCGGTCGTCAAGTTGACTTCCACGCCTTCTCTGGCAGCAAGTGACCATGGTGCAGCTGCTGGGCATGGCGACTCACATGGTGAGGAACAACCGACCGGTATCCGCTACGGTATGGTCATTGACATGCGTAAGCTCTATGGTAAACCGGAACTGATGGACAAGGCCATAGAGGCGTGTCATTCGGTCCACAATGTCCCGCATTTTGAGGATAAGAAGAATGAGGTCAAATGGATCTGGAAAATGCCGTTTGAGAATGTCTTTCCCGATCACTCCGTTTATTATTCCGCCAAGATTAAAGAGGAAAATGAATATTTTGCTCTTTGTAATCACTGCGACCATCCTCCCTGCGTTAGGGTCTGTCCCACCAAGGCGACCTTCAAGATGGAAGCAACCGGTATTGTCGCCATGGATTACCACCGCTGTATCGGCTGTCGTTTCTGCATGATGGGCTGTCCTTATGGTGCGCGAAGCTTTAACTGGTTTGATGCCAAGCCAAACATTAAAAAATACAATCCTGATTTTTCTGCACGTACCCGAGGTGTTGTAGAAAAATGTAATTTTTGTGCTGAACGTTTGCCGCTTGGTAAAGAGCCAGCCTGTGTTGAGGCCCTCAAAGATACCGGAGCAATTGTTTTTGGTGATTTGAACGACCCGCATTCTGAGCTTCGCAAAATACTGGATAAGGAACCTACGATCCAACGGAAACCTACCCTTGGAACTAAACCGTCGATCTTTTACATAGTGTGAGGATGTCATGATAGAAAAAGCGCTTAAAGGTAAACCGGCTTATTGGATGTGGCTCGCCATACTCGGCGTGTTTATCACCATTGGAGCAGTTTGCTATCTACGACAGTTTTTTTATGGTCTTGGTATGACCGGTATGGGCCGTGATCTCTCCTGGGGGTTGTATATTTCCCAGTTTACCTTTCTCGTTGGCGTTGCGGCCGGAGGGTTGATGCTGGTTCTGCCTTACTATGTCCATAATTATAAAGCCTTTGGACGTATCACCATACTCGGTGAATTTCTGGCGATTTCAGCCATCCTTATGTGTCTGATGTTTATTATGGCCGATATCGGCCAGCCGCTCAGAGGGCTGAACATGATGCTTTACCCAACCCCTAATTCCATGCTGTTCTGGGATATGGTGGTACTCTTAGGCTATCTCAGCCTCAACATCATTTGTGGTTGGGTCATTCTCACCCATGAGCGAAAACAAGTGAAACCACCGAAATGGGTGTATTTCTTCGTATATTTATCTCTGCCCTTTGCAGTTTCTATTCACACTGTTACCGCTATGCTGTACATGGGTCTGCCCGGTCGACATTTCTGGCTGACCGCCATTACCGCCCCGCGTTTTCTTGCCTCGGCATTTGCAGCGGGTCCTGCTCTTATTGTTCTGGCTTGCTTGCTTATGAAGCGGGTTGCCAATTTTGATGCAGGTAAAGAAGCAATTAACAAGGTGACCACGATCATCATGTATGCCGCTATCATCAACGCATTCTTTGTCGCGCTTGAGTTTTTCGTCGGCTATTACTCACAGATTCCTGGACATATTCATTCGCTTCAATACCTCTTTTTCGGTCTTGAGCATCATGGTGAGTTCTACAATAACCTGGTGCCTTTCCTGTGGGCCTTCGTACTGTTCTGTGCTGCTGGCTTAGGGTTGCTCGCGTATGGTAAAATAAAAGATAAGCTCAGCGATGGTCTTGTCGGTGCGGCCTGTGCCCTGATTTTTCTAGGGCTCTATCTTGACAAAGGCTTGGGCTTTGTTCTTGGCGGTCTGGTTGTTACTCCGCTTCACGAAATTGTTGAGTATTATCCCACAGCCAATGAGATCGGTATTACCCTGGGCATCTGGGCCACTGGTTTCTTCGTGTTGACCCTGCTCTATAAAATAGCCATTGGAGTAGAGCACGAGGTCGAAGGCTAGGTAGTGAAACTTTCAGTACTTAAAACCCTCGACAGTCATGTCGGGGGTTTTTTTTTACCCTTTTCTGGACTATATTTGCCAAGGTTACAGTGATATTGACCTATTTATGGCAAGCATCTCTTGCTAACCTAAGCGATGTGGCGGAAATGGTGAACAGGTGACACAGAGGCGGGTGCTTATTATATATTTTTCCCACAGCGGCCAGACCAGGAAATTGATTCAGGCGCTTGCCAAAGGGTTGGAAAAAAGCAGTGTAGAGGTAAATTTACTACAGCTCAAAACGGTTGAGCCGATTCAATTTCCCCTACAATCTGTCCTGGCGACCTTTAAGCTTATGGTGGTTACCTTTTTTCGGAAACGTTTTGCTATTCAACCTGTTGAGCGCAGCTTGGTTGATGGCCACGATTTGATAGTTCTTGCCGGACCGACGTGGTCCTATAACGTTAGTGGACCGATATTAAGCTTTTTCAATAATTATGGTGAGTACCTCGCCGATTGTAAAGTTCTCCCATTGATCTCCTGCCGGGGATATTGGCGAACCCATTACTGGCAATTAAAGTATCTGCTGACCAAGTATAAAGCTCACCCGCTTGCTCCCACGGTTTTTCTGCATCCCGGGGCTGAGCCGTGGCGAACGATAGGAGTGTTTCTCAAGCTTGCCGGCAAAAAGCCCGAAGCATCACCTTCTTGGTTGGCTAGGTATTATCGGAAATTTGGTCACACCCGCGAGCAGGTAGAGCATGCCGCGGAGATCGGCATGGCACTAGGAAAAGCACTGCAGGAAGCAAAACTCGACGGTTATAGGGAGTTCGCCGGTGTTCAGAAGACTGGAGGGATCAGTGCAAATCTGGTCAAAAGCTGAGTTGACCTTGCAGGTACATATTGAAATAGGCAAAAATCTGCTGCTGAAAAAAGAGGAAAACCAAAGCAGCGATTGAGAGGAAAGGACCGAAGGGAATTCTACTGGCACCACCTCCACCCTGCTTGATCATGGCGGCTATTCCCACAACGGCCCCGGTAAAAGAACTAAAAAAGATGACAAAGAGTAGGGATTGCCAGCCAAGAAAAGCGCCGATCATAGCCAGCAGCTTGATGTCACCACCTCCCATGCCCTCCTGTTTTCTCAAGAGGTAGTAGGCAATGGCTATGGCGTAAAGGATACCACCACCAATGAAGAGCCCGATGAGCGAATCTTGCCAGGAAACGTTGGTATTTATAAAAGAGAAGAAAAAACCTAAGACGATTCCAGGAATACTAATGACGTCGGGAATTATTTGATGGTGGATGTCAATCCAGATTATGACCAGCAGGGCGGCGCAAAAGAAAAAGTAACCAGCCGTGGTGATAGTCAAACCGAATTTGGTATACACTGCCAGACTAAGCATTGCCATGAGCAGTTCCACCAGAGGGTACTGCAGGGAAATCCGGGCCGGACAGTGCCGGCAGCGGCCGCGCAGGAAAATATAGCTAAGCAGAGGGATGTTCTCATACCAGCGCAGTGGGGTAAAGCAATGTGGACAACGCGAGGCTGGAAAAGCTATGGACTGATCTTCAGCAGGTAGTCTTAGTATAACAACATTTAGAAAGCTGCCGACAATGGCCCCCAGGGCCAGAAAAAAGCTGATAATAATGGGTTCCACATCCATCCGAAGTTTACTTGTTCGTATAAACCTGGTGCAGAAATATTGCTTCTGCTCCTTCTTATCATTTAGTAATCGATCAACATTTTACTACCATGTCTCAATATCAAGAAAATGCTACTATTACTCGCTATGAACGGCTGAGTCAAGACAATATCAGGTTGACCCTGCAGGCTGACAGTATTGCTGCGGCGGCAAAGCCAGGCCAGTTTGTCATGATCCGTACCTCAACAGCCAAAGATCCATTGCTCCGCAGGCCTTTTTCAATCCATCAGACCAGCACCAATGGACGGATTCAAATTCTCTTCAAGATTCTTGGTCGTGGCACCGAACTGTTGGCGCATGCTCAAGAAGGTGAGCAACTCCCCGTTTTCGGTCCGCTTGGTCACGGTTTTGACATTCGCACCGACCGGCCAGCATGCATTGTCGGTGGTGGGATGGGGATTGCCCCCATGCTTTTTCTGGCCAAACGCATCAGTCGATTGAAAAGCAATGTCGCCTCCGATTTCATCCTTTTCGGTGGTCGAACACGTACAGAGGTTGAACCACTCAGCGATGATTTTCGGCAATTTGGTATGCGCTTCTATGAAGCAACCGATGATGGTTCATATGGTGAAAAGGGTTTTGTCACTCAACTCATCCAACGGCTCAAGCCTCCAAAGGGCTCAGTGGTTTATGCCTGTGGACCTGAGTCGATGCTCGAGCAGCTTAACATCTATTGCCAGGTAAAAGGTCTGGAATGTCAAGTTTCAGTGGAAAGTGTTATGGCATGTGGTATGGGAGCCTGTCTGGGGTGCAATATTCCGGCAAAAGATGGCGGCTATGTACATGTCTGTTATGAGGGACCGGTTTTCAATGCGGAGGAACTTGCATGGAAATAGTACGAGAGCGTGATCCTTTTCCAGATCTTCGCGTCAATATAGGCACGCTGCGCTTGCAAAATCCGGTATTGACTGCATCAGGTACCTTCGGATATGCGCGGGAATTTGCCAATTTACTCAATCTGCACAGGCTTGGTGGCGTTATCGTCAAGGGTATTTCCCTTGAGCCCAGGCATGGCAATCCCCCGCCTCGCATTGTTGAGACCGCCTGCGGAATGCTCAATGCCATAGGTCTTGAAAATGTTGGTGTAGACCGCTTTATTCAGGAAAAAATACCCTATCTTCGCGGTCTTCAGGTACCGGCAATTGTCAACATCCTCGGTGACTCTGTTGAGGAATACCAGGAGGTAACCGAGAGGTTGGCTAGTATTGAGGGTGTTGCCGCCATCGAGGTGAATATCTCCTGCCCTAATGTAAAAAAAGGCGGGGTTGCTTTTGGGGCTAACCCGGATATGGCAGCTGCAGTAACCCATGCCGTAAAGGAGAATTGCGATGTTCCGGTAATAGTCAAACTCTCACCTAATGTATCTGATATCTCTGAGATTGCTGCTGCCGTTGAGGATGCAGGTGCTGACGGGGTATCCCTTATAAATACTTTGATCGGTATGGCTATTAATCTGGAAAAGCGAAAACCCGAACTTGCCAATGTAATTGGCGGGCTTTCCGGACCGGCGATTAAACCAGTTGCTCTGCGGATGGTATATCAGGTTGCCAGGCGGGTCTCCATTCCCGTGATCGGTATCGGCGGTATCGACAATAGTCGGGATGCGCTTGAGTTTATTGTTGCCGGAGCCACTGCCGTGCAAGTGGGGACGGCAAACTTCATCAATCCCCGGGTCAGCGAGGAAATTGCCGAAGGCATAGGTGAATACGTGAAAACCGAAAAGCTACCTTCTATTCGAGATCTTATTGGCTGTCTGGAGGTCGATTGAAGTGATGCGAATTTGTGCGAGTCTTGGTGAGCCAAGCCTCCAGGAGTCTCTTGAGAAAGCCCGGGAGTTGGCAACGATGGCCGATGTCATCGAAGTGCGGCTTGACCTGCTTGACGAGATGGCCATCGCTCCTTTTTTGAATGAAATACCGACACCGCTTCTCTTTACCAATCGTCCGGAGTGGGAAGGTGGAAGATATTATGGTGAAGAAGAGCATCGGCTGGCACCACTCCTTGAGGCGGTCGAGAATGGAGCGAGCTATATTGATCTGGAACTTCGGGCCCCAAAGAGTTCCTGGTCGACTCTAGTGGATGTCTGCTCTGATACCTCAACCAGAATTATCTCTTCCTGGCATGATTTTCAGGCAACACCAAGTAATGCAGAGCTTATGGCAACTTTGCAAAAGATGCAGGGCAGTGGTGCCCATATCGGAAAGATTGTAACCACGGCCCATACAGGTCGCGACGCTTTGAGAACGCTTCACCTGCTTGATATGGCAGCAGAAATGGATTTCCCTCTCATTACCTTTGCCATGGGAGAGCTCGGTAAAATCAGCAGGGCGGCTACCTCGGCATTGGGAGGATACATGACCTATTGCGCCGCAGATAGTGGTAGGCATACTGCTCCAGGGCAAATAAAGATAAGTGATATTAAAAATATATACAGGCTTTTGTATGGTAGCTGATAATGAAAATTGATGGATACACCGACATATACGGTATCCTGGGTAACCCCGTGCATCACTCTCTTAGCCCGGTGATGCATAATGCTGCTTTTGCTGCCTGTGACCTCAATAGTGTTTATCTGCCATTTCCGGTGGATGATCTCGGTGCTGCACTGCAAGGCTTAAAAGGTCTAAGCATCAAAGGAGTAAGCGTGACCATACCTCATAAGGAACAGGTAATTCCTCATCTGGACCACGTTGATCCTGTTGCTGCGAGGATAAGAGCAGTCAATACTATAAGATGTGAGCGAAACGGGGACAATATAATGCTTTCCGGGTTCAATACGGACTGGCAGGGGGCGATCCGGCCCCTGCAGGAGAAAGCCGAGCTTGCCGGTGCCGAGGCAGTGATTCTCGGGGCGGGCGGTTCAGCAAGAGCCGTGGGCTTCGGCCTTTTGGAGGCGGGTGCAACAATTACCTTGTGCAGCAGAACTGAGTCACGTGGCAGACAATTAGCCGACGAGTTCGGTTGCTCCTGGCAATCACTTCAGGATTTTTCTGCGTTAAAGGCAAAGATACTGGTGAATACGACTTCGGTGGGCATGGCACCTCAACAGGACTTGAGTCCGGTTGTTCAGGAGGCTTTACACCATTATGAGGTAGTTATGGATATCGTCTATGCTCCGCTGAAAACCAAATTACTGTCAGATGCAGAAGAGCAGGGCTGCTTCACCATCAATGGTCTGGAGATGCTGCTCTATCAGGGTGCAGCGCAGTTTGAAATCTGGACCGGGCGGGAGGCTCCTGTAGAGGTGATGCGTCAGGCGTTATTTGAGGCTGTTACTATCCATTAGTCGCAGGTGAATGCGATCACCTGTGGTGCAGCCAAGATGCTCGGCGGCATTGCCATGATTTTTGGCAACCTCCACATTACCTTTGCTGTCAATAAGAGCGAGGAGTGACTGGTTTTCAACTTCAGCATAGGCGCTCTTAATTCCTTTGATTGATACGCCGCCGATTTCAATTACCACATGTTCAGGCGGAAAACTTAAATGCTCGGTTCTGATCGAGGTGGTAATGTTGCCAAAATGATCAATACCAACTATCTCCCCGACTATTTCTTTCTCACTCAGTTGCACGAATGGAGGGCGGAGCAGGACACATCTTCCTTTGTCAATTTCCTCACCAAGATCGGCTAAGGATATGCCTGCTGCGAGTTTACCGGCAGCAGGTGCCATAATATCCCGGCCATGAAAGGTGGAGCTGATACTGTTGCCAATGGCTGATTGGTGAATTCTGTAACATTCCTGCAGGTGATTCGACTGGAGAATGGTGGTGAAAATACCATTGTCCGGTCCAATGTAGTACCGATTATTCTCCTTAAGCAGAAGAATCTCCCTAGCAGTACCGACCCCGGGATCGACCACTGCAAGATTTACGGTATTCTCGGGAAAATAAGGTGCAGCAGCGGCGAGCATTCTGGCAGCTGCGGCAACATCCTGAGGTGGGATGGCGTGGCACAGGTCCACGATCGTTGCCTTGGGACAGAAGCTCAGCAAAACGGCTTTCATGACCCCGACATATTCGTCCCGGTGGCCAAAATCCGTAAGAAGACTAATAACGGGAGGAGAAGCCGAAGGTCTTTTCATAGAACGATTACCTAATCTTTTTTGATGAGGAAATAAAGTTTACCAGGCTCTTTCATTTTCCCTGCCGCTTTTTCAGCATAACTTCCTGATCCCCAGAAAAAATCTACTCGACCTGCGCCTTTTATAGCAGAACCTGTATCCTGGGGAAGGACAAAACGGCGTAAAGGTACCCAGTGGCTGATACTGCCGTCATTGTTAAAAACAGGCCTGCGGGTTACCAGATAAGCAATGGTTGGCATCGGCAGTACGGCTCCGTCAATAGCAACGGATCTTTCAGGAGTCAAAGGCAACCCTGTGCTGCCTCTGGGGTTCTTCCCTGAGCCCCAGCCGAAGAAGATGTAGCGACGGTTATGGTATAGAATCTTGGAAACCTCACCATCAGGTAGCTTGCCGAGATAATCTCGTATTGCCTGAACATCGGCTTCGGCGAGGGTGAGAACCTTTTTGTCAACCAACAGTTTACCAATACTGCTATACGGGTGACCGTTATTGGCCCGATAGCGTATGGCCCGGATTTCGCCATTCGGCAGTTGTATCCTGCCCGAGCCTTGCACGTGGAGAAGAAAGGCATCAAATCGGTCTTTGAGATAGACAAGCTCATGGCCATGCAATAGCGAGGAAGAATCGATTTCTTCCCGTGTCCAGTAGGGTTGCAGGGTGCTGCCCTGGGCTGGCTCAAGCCTGCCGATTTCCATCCCGCCCGATGCTGAACTTTGGATAATTAGATCGTTTGGAGGTGCATAGAGCGGATATATGAATGGTGGGTCTTTGTTCAGACTTCCCTGCAGAAGCGGTTCATAGTATCCGGTAACCAGTAGCTGTTTAGCAGCTGATCCATGTCTGCCGGCTGCCTGGTATACCGTGAATTTTTCCCGGATCAATTGGTCTTGTTCAGCTGGAGTGAGATTGAGTGTGATAATTTCGATAAAAGCTGCAAGTGAATTCTTGAGTTCCTCCGGACTGTAGGAGCGATTGCCAACAACGATATCTTTGCCTTTGTCAAGACGGTCTAGATAAGACAGCTGATGTTGTGATGCAGTGAGCAGATCCTTTGAATTTCCATCATCATGAAAAAAGGGGGGTGATTCGGCAACTGCCAGCGCGGAAGAGTGGGGACCACAGCCATTGAGGGTAATGAGCAGAAGCAGCCCCGAAAGTACTGGTGCCAGATACTGAGATTTTCCAAGTAAATTTTTAAATTTACTCGCCATATTCTGCCGTTCTTGATGATTTTCTTAGACTATAAGGTGTTTACTTGGAGGAGTTGGGATAATTCCGTAACGGCCATGGCATATCTGTTTGAATGATTCCAGGCGGTGATGGCATGAAAATTTGGGTAACCGGCTATATAACGAAAGCCTCCTCCTTTGAAGGGTGAAATTTTTAAACCGACGATGGAGACCTTTTTATTATTTTGGGGTGCAGGAATATCGGTCTTTTGTGCGGTGTTGACGGTATGATGATCAATTCTACCTTTTCTGCCTTTTTCCATGGTACTCAAAAGTTCAGGCGAGTGCAGGGTCTTGCCGATGTCATGAAATATTGGCGCGTCAAACTGCCAATGGAATCTTTTTAGGTAGTTGGCGATAGAGGCGAGTATGTCTTCAGTGGAGTGAAAAACATCGCGCCGGTTATCACCATCGTAGCTGATCGCATATTCTCGAAAACTTGAGGGGATGAACTGAGTCTGGCCAAAGGCACCGGCATACGAACCCTTTATGATGTGCGGGTCCATGTTATTTTCCCGACAGAGCAGCAGAAAGTGGACGAGTTGTTTGCGAAAGAAGGCGGAGCGTCTTGGATACGCATCAAACAGAGTGTTAAGTGTTCGAAAAACATTAAAACTTCCCAGATTGGAGCCATAGCGGGTTTCAATACCCCATATTGCAATAATCACCTCACGGTCAACGCCGATGTCTTTTTCAATTTTGTCCAACAAATGCCGGTGCTCGAGCAGTTTCTCCTTGCCTTTTCTGATAATCGAGGGAGTAATAAACAACGACCTGTAGATGAAGTAGGGCTTCGCTTCCCATTGGGTGTCCATCAACTCCAGGACTCTTTTGTGAATGGTGACTCCTCTAAACAATTCTTCCAGTTCAGCTTGATTGAAGCCATGCTCCTCGCGCATTTCAGCAAACAGTTTGGCGTATTTTAATTGACCGAGATCGATTAACTGACCGTCTTCGACCAGGTCGGCAGCCTTTAGCTGGGCTGACTCAGCATAGGAATAGGCAATGACCAGGAAGAAGCAGATTGTAATAAAAACGATAAAGCTCGTGAATGAGAATAGAGATTTGATGGTATCACCTCATACAGCTTGGTATTAGTCTCTTGGTAGTTTTCTATTTGGTAATATTTTTTAGTAGGTATTATGGAAAGCGTCAATAAACTCTTCTAACATCGCTGGGGGAAGCTTGTTGATACCTGCTGCCGCTGCTCTGCCTCCACCGGTTGGGAATTTACGACACAGAGTGTCGGCATTTTTCTTAGCAAGAAGGGGTGCCCGCACACTGACTTGCATTGAGCCATCATCGTTCTTGACAATAACAGCGTGAGCAGCATCTTTTCTTTCTCGGGCCTTTCGGTTGGAAAACACCCCAACGACCCTTCGAGCCCAGGATGCTGCAGGTAACATATAGATCCGATGCAGTGAATGACTGGAGCAATTCTCCTGTACCATTGCTTGAGCCATGTCGTCTACATAGCCTTTCCGAAGTTGATCGATTATCTCAGTTGAACCATAGAACTGCAGGGGATTGCTATATGGCTTGATAGCCTTATAGAGCTCAGCCGGATGAAAGTGGAGATCCTCGATCTTTGAACCGTACCCATTATAGTTAAATAACTCGCCTATCTCTTTGAGCTTTTCTTGCTGGCTGTCGGTTAGACCAAGACTACGGACAAGTTGCTCTGCCTGTTCGTCGAGATTATCACCAAAAGCACCGCATATTGCCCACATTGGATATTTTTGACCGATAAGCGTGTTGGCAATAAGGGAGGAGCAGGTCTTCGCACTTGGCTCGATATGATGTTCAAGAGCGGAGGATGAGGGGATTTCTCCGGCAAAATGATGGTCCACATAAAGTATTTGGTTGCCATTGCTTAAAAGCCGGACAAGCTCATTTCTGTTTTTATCGAGTGAGACATCAACAACAATGATTGAGCTGTCTTCGATCTCCTCTATTTTTTGCAGCAGAGCTATATCTCTTTTCACTCCGGTAACAAGCGTCGAATCATCAACCGGATTTACCAGGCGAAGCTGATGGAGTGCGCAAATGCCATCGGC